>Ga0163109_10001200_pt1 | contig 20682 bp, 33 predicted proteins | sample CRUFie1St13metaG_FD_108704 | JGI IMG/M metagenome (GOLD analysis project Ga0163109, IMG submission 108704) | Marine microbial communities from the Costa Rica Dome - CRUD Field 142mm St13 metaG | ecosystem: Environmental > Aquatic > Marine > Oceanic > Photic zone | place: Costa Rica: the Eastern... | reverse complement strand
AATTTTATTTGCCATTGCACTAGGAGTTTCTTGACCCATTAAGTCTTTGAACTTCTTTGCCCAAGTGTAACTACTATCACAACCTTTTTCCCATACAGGCAAGTCTTCAACACGTTTTACAGATTTTACATCAAAGTCTTCAAAGGGTAATTCATATGTATCTGGATTAGTAGGATCTAATTGTCCAAAGCCATTGCATTGTAAATTGCATAAGAAAAATCTAATCCAAGCCGTCGGAACTCCTGTATAATGTCCTTCGCCTTGGATACTATAAAATATTTCTGAATAATAAAACTTTTTTTCTACAGTTTTACTGAAGTCGTGTTGTGCAAGTGTCATTTTATTTTCCACAAGCATACTCTTGTTGTAGTTTGATATTATCCATAAACTCTTTTTTTGTACCTGCGTCTTCTTTAAACGCACCTTTTAGAACAGTTGTTTGTGTAAGACTACTATGTGCCTTAACACCTCTATTCTCAACACAACCGTGTGTTGCTTGTACATATACACCTAAGTGTTCTGCACCTGTAGCTTTTTGTATTTCACGAGCAATGTCATTTGCAAGTTCTTCTTGCAATGTACCTCGTTCAGCACACCATTGTGCTATCCTTGTGTACTTACTTAATCCAATGAGTTTATCTGCGGCAATAATACCAATGTATGCTACACCCCTTACAATCTGATGATGATGTGAACACATACTTGTAAGTTCAGAACGTACAACTAGCATGCCTTCATAACGTGACGCACTGTCATTTGGAAATGCTGTCGCACTTGGAATTGGATCATAACGTCCTGCCATTAGTTCATTGATATACATCTTTGCAAGACGTTTACCAGTTCCCATACTGTTAGGATCATTATGCCTATCAATTAATAGTTTATCTAATACATTTTCAAAAGCTTCTGCGGCTTCTTCAATCAGTTCTTCTTTGTCACCTTCTTGTAAGACTTCTGAAATATTATCGCCTGCCCAATAACGAACGTTTGCTTCTTTTAAGCGGGCCTTTATCTGTTCACTTTTACTCATTCTTTTCTCCGATGTTAAGGCAGTGGATTGCCAAATATTGTTATATTATACACTTTATTTAGGTCTGTGTCAAGCATTTTTTACGTATTCCAAGTAATCTTTTGCAATTAATTCATGTATTTGCTTTGTATAATGCTCTCCGTCTAACCTATGTTCATCTGTTTCAATGTTTATTGCTTTTGATAATTGCAAATAACCTTCTACAGAAGAACTTGCTCTTTTGCCAACTAACCATTCGCCATACAAGTGTACATTGTCCGGTACGAATACTCTGTTGTTAATTGACCATTGATACCATTTAATATTACGTCTAGCACACATAGTATCAATTGCTAATAAGTCTAAGCAGTAATCTCTATACTGCAAAGGCGTTACTAGCTCATGCCAAAGTTTTGTATAGATATACTTTTCATGAAAGGGCTTGAAGTCTGCCTGTACTTTCATATCATCAAAAAAGAAGCCTTTGAATTCTTCGTAGTTTTCTTTTCTTACTTGATCAATCATCTCAATGTAGTTTTCAGTTACACGATGATCAGTGTATCTATGTATCTTTTCGTCTTTTGGTTGATCGTTATCTAAATAAAGATCTGTACCTGTAGTTTCACCTACATCTAAATTACGAGAACAAGAAAGTAAAAATCTGTTCCAATATGTTGATTGTATAAACACTTCGTCAATGTCATCATACTTATCTAACATTGTTTTTAACCAGGCAGGATATTTTCTATTGCACCCGCCTGGCTGACTGTAAATTACAGTTTGTTTATTATTTTCATTGGCGTAAATTTCTGCGTAATTATTGTCTTGCCATGCAGAGATAGTATCACCAACTTCGTAATATCCATGTGCATGACTATCGCCAATAAAAAGTGTTCTAGCCATTAAAATATTTTTCAATCATATCAAGTCTGTCTTGTGCCGCCGCTAGTTTATCAAGCTCTGAAATTACTGCTTCTGTAACATCTGCATGTTCACCAATACCTGCAGGCATAGTTTTATATACCTCAATATTAGCCAAATGTACTGCAATTTCTCCTTCTGCTTGTTTCTTAGCGGCTTGAATTAAATGATCTCCAACCTTCATTGTTTCTCTTCCTTCCTATAGTTTCCCTTACTAGGTATCACGTGTCTAACGCCGCCGCGTGGGTCATCCATGTCGCCTTCGCGTCTAGGAATCAAATGAACGTGTGGATACATGACAGTTTGTCCTGCCGCTTCTCCAACGTTCTGTCCAATATTAAACGCATCGCAATATCCGCGTTCAATCCAGTCGTAGCCCCATTTGTATGCGGCTTCAAAACATTTAGTAAGGCCTTGCCAGTTTTCATCTTTAGGAACAAAGAGAATGTGTCCTTCTGTTACTGGATACCCATCTTTATAAACTGTAAACTCTTTTGAGTCTACTAAAACATCTTTCCAAGGTTTAGAATCCATAATTAAATGCCACCATTATTCTTTCTTTATCTACAGTTTGTTGCTCTACCTTGTGATGCAAATGACTTGGAAAAATAATTAAACTGCCTGTCATTGCCGCACAAGTTACATTAGGTGAGTTTGCTTCATTTAATTCTGAAACATTTACTCTTGGCCAGTTAGCCTTCATGTTAGGATTAACAAGTGTTAGTCCTGGATGATCTTGATCTGCTTGAATGTAGTATACTCCACTCCATGTATCTGGAAGATGATTGTGTTCTTCATGATAAGTGTATTTACGGTTAATACTAAACCAACTGCTCTTTAGTGTTGGTGTGTGTTGTAGTTTAGTTTCTTTGTGACACTCCTGTACACATGCATCAATAAACTTTCTTAAATCGTCAAAACCGGCTGTTGTCAAAATATTTTCAGCACCATAAGAAGTATAACCGTTTGCAGTATATCTGACAGGCGAAGAATCTTTCTTTTCCTTTTCTAAAAGCAAAGGCACAACTGCTCTTTGTAGTTCTTGAGAGTTGTTATAAGATGCTCTAAATACCTGTGTTGGAAAGATAAACTGCTTTTCAATCATTAATATTCTCCTACGTTTTCCCAAGGATAAACGAGCCAAACATCTTCTTCTGCTTTGTTTACTTCATGACAGTAGTAATTTACTTTGTCAAAGTCACTTGCTAAGTTTTCTGTAAGTGTGGCAAATCTTACATTGTTACCAAATACATTATCCCATTTAGGATCATCAGGCAAACAACTTGCTCTCCAGTCTTCTGTAATCCATTTAAAAGTAGCACCAGTATCATTAATATCATCTACAATAAGAATATTTTTATGATGCGGTCCAGCAGTTGGTCCAGGATTAGCAACATAACCATATGCATCGTCAGCCATCCAAGACGCAGATTCACTTGCATATCCGCTATCACGTAGACTTACTTTAAGTGCTTCACAACGTATACCTGTCATATTTGAAATAATAGTTGCAGGAACATTACCACCTCTTGTAATTCCTACAATATAATCAGGACGCCAATGGTCCTTGTACATTTGATTTACAATACTGACGCACATTTTTTCTACGTCAGCCCAACTATAATAATGTTTCTTAATCATTGTTTTAAATATTCCTTGTTGTCGATCCATTTTCCATTTTTTACAAAGCCCCAGCTTTGTGCTTTTTTACCCATGAAGAACAAACTCCAACATGGAATATTATTTCCGTCTTTGTCTTTAGCAAGTTCTAACCAATGTAGATCTTTTGCTGAACGAAAACGTATGCTTCCAGGACCACGCCAAAACTTACCTTCTGGTGTATGTTCCCAATAGCCGCCTTTGATAATAAATGCTCCCCAACTCCATGGATGATCATGAAGTACAGGATCGTCACTTACTAAAACTTTATGTAGTGTGATATTAAAAGGAAAGTCCTTTCTATCTTTTAAAAACACATACCATCTAACTAGATATGGAACATTGCCGCTCCTATCTGTAATTACACGTTTTCTTCCTTTGAACCAATTAAAAAGGAATTTCATCGTCTATACCTCTTTCTTTTAACTTACCTTTGTAATCTTGCTCTGTCATTTTATAGATAAGTTTAAACTGTTCATATGCTTTTGCAAGAGCAGGATATAATTCGCACATTTCTGTGATACGTGATGCACTTGGCATTGTGTCTACAAACATTTCATCACTTGGCATGTTAAAAGTATATTCACTGCCTGTATCATTCACAAATGAATTATCTAACGTAATAGTAGTTGTATTATGTGTATTCTGATCAGGTATACAATATGTAATATCGTTAATTGTTACACCACTATCCCAGCCTCCTATATCTTCGCTGGCATTTCCTATAGTAAAACTATAATCTTTATCATCACCCATTGCTTACCGCCTTATATAATGCTTCACCACTAAAGAAACTTTTCTTTAGATTGTATAATTGTTTGTCCATCGGAATCTTGTAATCATTGTAGTTTTCCATGTAGTCAACAATTTTATCTGTAACTTGACTCTTATATTTTTTATATTGATCAAAGTTTTTTGTCCATATGCTAGGATATTTAAATTCTGTATTTGCCATTTCACTATAACTTAGTCTGTCTGGAACCATAGGAATAGTGTCTACTAGTAATCCTTCATACCAGCTAATACCTAATGTTTCTTGTAAGTTAGCACTGAATACCATCTTAGCTTTTCCAAGTAAATTATGATATTCATTTTTGCTTAATTCTTTTTCTTGGCATACAATAAATTCATATTGTGGTAGTGCAGTTGCAAGATCACGGAATATTTCAACTTGCTTTTCTGGAGCAATTCTATGAGGAAATAATATAATATCTTCTTTAGGCATTCCTTTATAACTATCTAAACTTGTTGCCAAGTATTCCATAGGCCAACCTACTTTACGTATCTTAGATTTATCTATTTGTTGGAATGGTGGCATACTACCTTTGTTTTCAAAAACAAATTTAAACATATCAATATGAAATTGTGTAGCAAAAAAGTTATGAGTATAGCAATCAAACATGCTACGTTCTGCATTTCTTACCCAAGGTTTATCACCAATAAGTCTACCTAAAAAATCTTGCGGATCATAACTACCTGCATGCCACAAACCACCAATGCTAATGTCAACACCCAATAGCTCTGCCATGTAGCGAAGTTGTACCACTGTAGGATTCCAGGCATCAGTATAGAGAAAATAATCACCGTTCTTAACAGTTCCATCGCAAAACATTTCTCCTATCTTTTCTAATTGTTTACTCTTGTAAACATTTGTACCACCAAAGTTAAGAAATGCCCCAGGCGTTGTAGCCTGAGGCGTCTCCCCGCCACTAATTACTTCGACTTCATTATTCGTAGCTCTCTTCAGTTGCTTTGGAAGATATTCTTTCCATTGCTTTGTATAGCGAGTATCAACTGCTTCGATATCTACGATATAAATTGTCATTAGTGTCTCCTGTTACTCTGATAACGGCCTTGACCGTTATTCTTGTTAAACTTCCTCTTACCACCAGAACGGAATCTGCTATAAGCCTGCCAAGCACGACTTTTATTATTATACAGATCCTTTTCGTTCCAAGTATAGCCATCATGACCATACAAGTAAGCAGTTCTACAGAACGCTTTAAAACGTTCTAAGTCATCAAAGATTTTTACAATCTCTGGGTTATTAGCAAAGTATTCACCCTTGTTTGCCATTTGTGTTTCTCCTTTAATAGCTAGGGTATGTAATATGTGCACCGTTCTCTCCGTCCTCGGAAATTTCGATGTGGACCTCACGTCCGGGGTACTTGTCTGTAATTTGTTTATATAAATCATCTGACATCATTTCACATGACTTATAATCAAGTTCTAAAGTTTTTTCTGCGTATAGCTTCTCCATCCAACGTTTGAACTGAATAAATTCGATATCTCTGTCATTGTGTGTTACAGTGATACCAACTCTAAAATGAAATATGTGTCTATGTGGATAACCCAAAAAACTTACATCATATTCATCACCTGTTGCAAGACTAGGATCATCTAGTGCCGCAGGATACTTGTGGATACCTTCTTTTCTAAAGGTTACCCAAATCATTCGCTTTGCGTTTTGCAATGCGTTTTCTTTGCCTTCTTTCATATCTGCCTCTTTCATCATTCTTAACATACCGTCATAATAACGTTCATGTTCATTAATTGCATTACCGTCCATTTATTATACTACCTTTACTCGTCATTGTCAATAGAAATTGGTGAATCATCTTTGTATTTTTCCCAAGATGTAAACTTCTCTCTTGGTTGTAAATCACTTACATGATGTACCCAAACACCAGGATTTGATGCCTCAAAGTCTGTATCATCAATTTTTACACAAGCATTATAGTTAAGTTGATTAATATAAGGCATCTTAACACTTATCATACTAATAAATTTATTGTGTTCGTTATAACCTGATTCTAATATCATTTCGTGAAACTTAACGTCATAATCTAGTGTTACCCAATAACCACATTTTAGTAATTCTTTAATAAGTTCATCCCAATCTTTTTGTTCTTTTTTAGTTCCAAAAGGTAGTTGGATATTAAAACTTTGATTAGCACCTAGATATACATGTTCAACATGTTCTTCCTGTGCTTTTGCAATTACTTCTTTGTAGTTCTGTGGGCCTACTACAAATAATGTGTGTAAATCGTGTGCTGGAGTTTTTTCTACTTCATAACCTGTAAAGTAAACAACATCATTTCTTACACCATCATCGTAATCTCTATTCATCTTTGAGCTGATCCTTTATTGCTAATTTTTGTTTTTTAAGATTAATAAGATGTGCTTTATGATTATATGAACGATCGCCTAATCTTTCTTTTTCAACTTGCTCTACTTTTCTATGCAAATAGTTATGCATACCTTCAAGTCTTTTCGCCTTCTTACTCATTCTTCCTGTCGCCATCATTTATACCTCCTCAAATAAATTGCCAAATCCTGTATTTGCGTTTACAGTCTTTTTGCCAGTTGCGCCTCTAGTGCCAATTATTGACATCCAGAATTTGTTAAACTCTTCGATGATTGCGTTCGCTTCATCTCTGCTTGATGTTGCAAATATTGCTTCCACAACATCTCTAAAATATAACCTGTCGAACCGTTCCTCCACAAGCATTGCCGGAATGATTCCATTGTCGTATTGTCTATTCGCTTCTTGTACTGCATTTATATGACTCCATACATTATGTCCCATTTGTATAGCATAGCTGAAACTATCCCAACTAGTCGAATCACGTTTACGAACGACTTCATTACCGTCATCATCTAAAATAGGATCGCCATTTTTATCACGATCAATATCTCCTGCTTTAATTTTAGGAGTACCTATTAGATTTTTATCACCTTCAGCATATATACAAACATCATTAGCTTTAATATTTTTAGTCAAAGGACTATCTGTAAAGCTCTTAAAGATATTGTCCTGTAATACCGCATCTCTAAAGTTACGTGTATCTGTAGCATATTTTAATTCATCAATACTTGGAACCATTCGATAGACCCATTTAGTTCTATCTTCAGTTTCGGTTTGAATATAAATTTGTCCGTTAGCAGTAGCAAGGAAAGGAGAAGCACAATCAAATGTGATTGTAAAATTAGGATTATGATACTTACGTACTGCTCTTTGTATATCTGTTAGTAATGTTGCCCACTCTAGTTTACTTGTTCCTAGGAAGTGCATATAGTCGTGTTTTCCTTTTTCTAACAAGCCGTCAAAACGTAATGCAACAAGTCTTTTCAATACTAAATGGATATCGCACATATTCTGTCCACCCATTGACCAACCGTTAAAGTGATCTGTATATTTCTTAGGATCACAATAGTCTTTCATTTGTTGATACCAGTCTTCAGCATCTGTATGGTTTTCACCTTGAAGTACATTTAAAAACTTACATGAACCACTACGATTTTTCATAAAGTAATCGTTGTTAATGCGTGTTGCATTAACCGCTTCTTGGTATGTGCTTATTCCTGTAGCTTCTGCACCTTTAGGAGACCTTGATACCCATGCTGGAATATCAAGTATCATTCCATAGTCCATATAAGCGTCCATCCAAGAAAGAACTTGTTCTCTTTTCTTTTGAGCTTTAGGACAATTAGGATCCTTCCAGTCACCTTCCCAAACACCTTTACCTATCTGGAAACCGCCTGAATCACCTAGTAGCCAACTATTTGCACGATCACGTTCTCTAATCATAAGTTCTTTGGAAGCATCTTTATTGACATCTAACTCAGCGTGTCCTGCTGAATACAAAGTCCAATGATAGTTAAACAATCCTTCTTTTTTGTTTAACCAATTCATACTCTCCATACTTGGATATGGAATACGGCTATGAGCAACATACTCTTCTCTGCGTTGTTTACCTATAAAGGTAGCATAAAATCCGCTTAATGCTGGAAGAAATATTGCATAGTCCTTTTGTGCTTCTGTTAGATTAGTATTCAATTAAATGTCCGTCCTTACAATGTGTTTTCTTAAAGCTCTAACAAGTTCTTCAATTTTATCTATTACCGAAATCATGTCTTTATCTGTAATATATTTTTGTTTTTCTCTCAACTTGTCATATTCCTTAAGAGGTATCGTTACTGTACTTTGTTCATTTTCAAATGTTTTGTCATCATCATTAATATCAACACTTGTCATAAAACTCCTATTTAGATTGTGCTGGCAAAATGTAGTTGTATGTTCCCATGCCACTATCAACTGTAATTTGCATTGCACCTTGATCGCTCAAGCTCATTGTTGCTTGTCCGTCCAAGTTTAAGATTGCTTGTACTTGTGCTACCGGATATGTCCAGGCGTGCTTTAGACTGCCTTGCACATCTGATTGGAATACAAATTTACCTGCGTGTGTGTTTGCATCACCGAAGTAAAACATAACGTCATTTGCACCACCAGTTTCTTCTACCTTAATTGTAAAAGTTGTTTCTTCTGCGTGTGCCGCACTTTGCAATTTCATTCTTGTGATTGCCGCTAACGATGGAGTAAATGATACGTCCCATGTTGCACCTTTGAACTTAACACTCTTAAGTTTCTCATTAATAATTTCCATTGACATAAATCTAAAGTCATTCTGGAAATCACCTGCTTCATTTTCAAAATGAATACCTGTTGGAATAGTTGCACCATTACGTTCTGCTTCAGTAATAGTAAGTTTGCTATTCTTTTGATACTCTGGATTTTTCAAATGCAAAGCAAGTTTATCTAAGTTAGGCATACCAAAAATGTTTGCACCAAACTCAGCTACTTTCTCTTTTGTATTTGCTGACAGGATCACACTGCGATCTTCTGCCATTGATTCGACTGTAGTGCTTGAATCATCACCTGTCACTTTTACCAAACTCAAAAAGCCTAGCGAATGTGTCTTTGCTACTACGTCTTGTAAAATATCTTTCATAATACTTCTCCTATGTTCCTTTTATTATACGACATTTTGTTATTAAAGTCAACAACTTTTTACTCTATCTCTGAGATCACTGCTTGAAAAACGGTGTTCTCTTTTGTTAAAAAACAATTCAATACCTCGTTTGGCACAAATAGCCCTACCTGTAAATGTTTTGTTTTTATATTCTTCACCCAATATCCTTACGTCAATATGAAGCATGTTTAGAATATCTTCTAAATCATTTTCTGTTTGATATGGGATTATTTCGTCTACGTACCTTACCGCATTGAGTTGAGTATATCTTTCTACGATTGTTTGTACTGGTGAATTCTTATCTGGACGATCAATGCTTGGGTCTACTTGTAGTCCACATATCAAATATTCGCACTGTTCTTTTGCATCTCTTAACATTTGTATGTGTCCTGCGTGGAGCAGATCAAATGTACTACATGTAAAGCCTATTCTCATTTCTTAAAGCCTTGTTCTTTTAAAAATCCATCTACTGTATATTTAGGTCTGAAGCCTAACTTATCCATTAAATGTGTGTTTGCCTGTGTTTTTGTTCTTTCGCCAATAGTATTTAACTTAACAGGCAAGTCAGGTCTTATATCTTGGATCCGCACACAATATCCTGTGCCAATATCAACATTGCCTTTTATGTCTTTGTCCATTAATAACATAATACCGTCAGTCAAATCTTCTAAGTGAATAAAATCTCTTTGATGATTTGTTGTATATTCTAGTGTACCATTTAACAGTTTATCAAAAAACATTTTAGCTCTTGGACTTTCACTATACACTGTATGAAATCTCATAAACAAAACATTAGGGTGCGGAATGTTTTCAATAACATTTTTACTTGCGGCATACGGATTCAAGTGTGGTTCATATTGTGAACTCGAACCTGCTACAAGAACTCTAACGTTTTTATAGTATTCTAATATTCTTTTTGTACCTTCTACATTTGTATTCCAGTACTTTGCCGGATCTGCAAGACTTTCTCTTACACCTCCGATACCAGCCAAGTGGATAACAAAATCAACTTTTGGCAATGGTGCTGTTAGGATGTCAGTACCTTCTTTTATATCTATACCAACTACTTCGTGTCCGTCTACTACTAATTTTTCATATAGTCTGGAACCGATAAATCCTAAATGACCTGTTAACAGTATTTTCATTTATCTTTCCTTATTTCTTTGTTACTTTTTACAGCAGTTTGCAATGTTGGTAGTGTAGCGCCAAGAACGTTTGCGGAGTAAAGCAATGCTTCCGTATCTTTTGGAAAACATGCTCCGCCGAACCCTCTGTCGCCGTCTGGACCAGGTACATGCATATGACTATGAGTAATCCTTTCGTCCATCCCTACCAATGCTTTAACTTGATTATAATCTATGTCTGCTGTTTTACATAAATCAAATACTTCGTTAAAGAAAGCAACCTTAGTCGCTAAAAAACTATTTCTTAAATATTTTGTAAGTATTAATTCTTCTACAGTTGCATATATAGGATCAAATCCTTTACATAAAATAAAAACATCATTCCAAAATTCTACATTTCCACCACCAAACAACATTTTATTTTGTTTTTTAAAATCTTCGTTAGCATTAGCGGCAGTTAAAAATTCTGGACTAAAAGTAATCTCTTTGCCTTGAGGTTCTAAATCTTTACGCCATCCTTCTAAACTAATTGTACTTTTAATTAAAATTGGTTTGTCTTTTGGACATGCCTTTACAACTGTTTCTACAATAGTCATATCACAAGCACCTGATAATGTTGTTGGTGTTGGTACACAAACAATATAACCATCACTGTCATTGTCTATTACGTTGTCATTATATTGTGGATCAACAATTTTTACACTGTAATAATCCTTAAGTACTTCATGTACGGCTTTGCCTACAAATCCATACCCTATTAAAGTTAGGTTCATCTATTCTTCTCTCCATCTATAAACGTTTGGAGTACAAAAATTTCTTCCAAACTTACAAGTGTTATCATCTCTACAAACTCTTTCGTGTTTGCTATTTTCCCAGCAGTTACTTCTCCAAGGGTCAGTGTATTTTTTGACAAATCGATCCCAAGTATCATCTAATGTCATCATTGCCATTACCGGAATAATAAACACTACAATTATAATCCAGAGAAAGGCAACGCCAAACCCTTGATTATGATATGGTTGGTTGGGATCGCTCATAGTTTTTTCTCCTGTTTAAGTTTTAATTTAGGGTGCGGTGTTTTATCATTATAAATGTCGCCTGCAAGTGCTTGTATTTGTTCTACAAGATGCGTTACTTTATTGACGTCATATTCCTTACTTGCACTTTTATATTTTTCTCTATGTGCTTGTACGGTTAAACCATGCATAGCACTTACTTTATCCATTAATTGTTGTATTGTATGTTGCATTATTCACCTCCAAAGTCAAATAAACTATTAAATGTATTATTTTGCTTTGTGTCTTCCAAATCATAATCCAACACACCAATTAGATTGTCTAGTTTGTTGTCAATGATAGTTGACTCCATAGCATCTCCGTCAAACGGCAATTCTTTAAACCAGTCTGGCAGACGTAATTCATCTGTTGGATACGCAACACTCGTATATCCTAGTGGATTTTGTTTGAGTTTACATACAATCACTTTCATACCGTCAACAATTTCTTGCGAATACTTGTCACCATTCATACGTTTGAGTGTATTCCAATTAATACTTGCTCTAACGTGTCCAGGCATATTCGCCTTGCCTTGTTTTTCTTCTAGTCGTTGATAGTGTCCGATCTTGTTTGCACGTTTAGGCGCACCTTTTTCAAAACCAGGACGCAGTTTAAAGTCCTTTCTAAATTCTGTTATACGATCCAGCACTTCCTTCTCTGGAGCATTTGTTAATACCATTAGCAATAGTTCACTCAAAAACTCTTGCATAAACACAGGAGTATCTGACCTACGCAAATCCAAGCCCATTGCTTTTACTTTGCCTGGCTTACCATCTACATCACTCCTAAAGCCTTCAATATCATAAACTAGTGCCGCATAACGTTTTTTAGTAATATACAAGCCTGATTCTGCAACAATCTCTCTAGCCGCCGCAATAACATCACTACGTGACTTTGGACAATGAAATGCTTTATACATAAATTTTTCGAACGTATCATTTGCCGCTTCACAAACTTGATCATAAAGTGTAATTACATTATCCTTACTCCAAGGAATCTCACCTTTATCTATTTGCTCTTTCAATGTAGGGTATGCACTAAAATAAACTGAGTCTGTATCTCCATAAATTACTGCTTCTCCTACGTGATCATATGTGCCTGTTATAACTTTGTTTACTTCAGCACTCATATGCTTTACAATAGTTCTGCCTGTAAGTGTAGTAGATTGTCCAATACGTTTATCAAAAAATCTGCAACCAGGATTTAGAATAGCACCATACAAACTGTTCAAGTTAATTTTCTTAACTAGCTGTCTTTTATCCCAATATTCTGTTTCAACATCATTACCGGCGTCTTTTGCTTTTTTAAGTTGTGCTTGTAGTTCTTTACGTTCACTATACCAACGTTTAAGTAGTCCAGGAATAACACCTTCGTGTTCTGTTGTAAAGATAGTACCATTTGAACTTAACATCCAAGGATTGTTATTATCAAAAATTAGTTTATATATTTCTGCTCCGGACATAACATCACTTTGTCCGTTTTCCCATTCTACAGTTAATGCAACATCACGTTTCTGCTCCATCACTGCTTCGTATTCTTCTGTTGAAAAGCGTCCTTCCCAACTACCTGCAAATGATTTTTTCTTTAGACCCATGTCCTCTTCAACTCGTGCAGTACTAATATCCGGTCGGATCTGTCCTACAATAGTAGCCGGGTCCATATTCAATGCACGAATGACACTTGGATACAGACTGTTCAAGTCCATAGAGCCAATCCATTTGTGTAGTCCTTTTTTAGGAAACGCAACATAAGCACCGGCGGCTTGTGTGTTCTCATCATCACGATGAGGACGATTAGGCACTTGCATACCTCGTCTATGTGCTTCATTTACGATTGCTTGTTCTGTAACTGCAACAGCACCCATAGTGGTCTGTAGCAAAACAGTATTTGCGTGTGCTAGTTCGTTACTAAGATCAATAAATCTTAATTTTTTGTCCAGCTTGTCCAGTAGTGCGGTATCTTGTATGTTGTACTCAATGAACTTTCTAAAGTCATTATTGTACAATTGGTCCAAAGTTCCTTCATAAGGAATCTTATTCTCTCCAACTTCGATTTCGCCAATGGCATCAAGTCTATATGTGTGTCTTTCTTCATATGTATATTTACGATAAAGTTCTAAACTATCAAGATGTACTCTGCCTATTAGGTCAAAGGTTACAGCTGATTTGCCATACTTCTCATATTCACGTTTCTTAGGCAGTTGGCCCCACAAACAAAAACGTCTAGTGTCGTCTTTACTTAATACACGGGCAGTTCTGTTTACAGTGTAAGGAATATCATAACCTTCACTGTTCCAACCTGACAAAATGTCAGCGTCTTCAATTAATGTTAAGAAAGTATCAATCATTTCACTTTCTTTTTCAAACAACATTACATTTTCTATACCTTCAAGTTCTTTCTTTGCCTGATCCATTGTAAGTGTCTTAGGCGGAACTGCTAAACATATCATTGTTTCCATCCACTGTAAATATACAGAGATAGAAGTAATAGGCATAAACGGATCTGCAGGATCGGCAAAGCCTTTCTCAGGATCAAAGTCAGTCTCAATATCAAAAAATGCAATGTTTAGTTTAGGAGCATCTTGATTGAGATAGTTTTCACTTAGGCATTGGAAGATTGGATTGATATCACTTTCATACATCTTCTTGCCTTTGTTAATAGCAAGTTCTTTGCGAAACTCTTTTGTATTTTTACATACAATTCTGCTGATTGGATCACCATAGATGCTTCTATGTTTACCTTTTGGATCTTCATAGTAAAATGTATACTTGATAGGATATTCAGTATACTTTCTTTTGCCGTCTTTGCGTTCTACAACACGGACAATATCGCTATCTCTATCAAATAATGCGTCTACGTAACTCAATTAATTCTCCTTTTGTGCAATGTCATTTATATTTCCTGCTAAAATATATCTTGTAGCATTTACAGGATATACCTTATGATGTATATTGCTTGGAAACATTACTACCATATCATTATACACGGGAAGATGTACTTCGTCAACCGGTAATACTTCGTTTTTTGTTTCTTTCATTTCAATAAATGTAAGCGGACTATTGCTTTCTCCTACATCTAAATAATATACCCAACTAAAGCGACTTAGTAGACCGTGTTCATGTTGAGGACATCCTTGTCCAGGCAAGCTCTCTTGGAACCATACTTCAGCATCAATGTCAAAGAACTTTGTGTTAGGCCATTTTTGGTCTTGTATAAACTTGGGACCACGTGGACCTACAACATTGTTACAATACCATAAATGAATTTGATCTAATACAGTATCAAGTATGTTATGATCTAGATGTATGTGATGATTTGTCTTCCAGGATTCGTTTGTAGGAGTGTCTTTGTCTTTTAATTTCAGAAAATATTCAACAATTTCTTTTGATTGTTGCTTTTGCATTCCTAGTGGACCATGTCGGATAGCCACCGGGTGCGAGATGTATAGTGTACTACAACTTAACTTCATATTTTCCTACGTTGCTTATGGCCAACTTAACCTTCTACATGCCTGGCAATCGCCATTGGCGTTATTTTTATTTATTAAAACAGTAAACCCGCAACGTAAATTACGGTTAGACCTGCATTTAACACTACTAGACTTCTTTCTTTCCACAATAAACCTATTAATACCCAAAGTGTATTACTTGCAATAAATGCATAAATGTACCAAGGGTATATATTGAAAGCGGCCATTGTAGCGGCAATTAGTAGACATGCCGTACTAAACCATGCTAATGGTTGATAAGGTTTTACCACCATGATGCGGCAACTCCATATCCAAATATATTAACACATACAAACCAACCTGTCAATAACATTACCCATGCCGCTCCTCTACGCATTGAAGCATAACATTGTGTTACACTTCCTACAAAAAAAGCAGGATATACTATTAACATGTTAGGATCTTTAGCAGTCAGTGCCAAAGTCATACTAGCACCTACAGTAAAGATAAAACTGACAAGCTCAAATGCAAATGCAATCTTGTCAGACTTATAACTATTAATCCAAAAGTCTTTTACCTTTTGCATTATGGTTTGTCTTTTCCAACTGTAACAACAAGTGTTTCTAAGTCGTCAAACTCTTCAGCAACCTTTTCCCAATCGCCTTTGTGTGCAACTTTGATAGCCTTATTGATAAGAGCTGGTTTGATATCTAATTCTTCTGCTACTGCTTTCACAGTTTCTTTAAGACCTGTGCTTAGATCTTCTATTTCTCGCATAACTGTAGCACCTTCGTTAACCAAACGTTCTAGTTTAGCCTTCTCGTCAGCACCGTATACTCGATCACTCATAAGATTCTCCTTTAGTTTCTATATATTATACATTATTTTAGGGTTATTGTCAAGCGTTATTTTACCAATTATCTTGGCGGGCAAATCTCAAAACCGTTAATCTGCTTCTTATATTCATCTGCTTGTCCAAGGTATATGTACTTAACGCCTTTGGACTTGTAATATGCACATTCGTGGCGCAGACTCTTCAAACCTAAGAACAATTTTGGATTTTTGTAGTTCCAAGCAAATTGGATAGCTTCAACATTGTGCTTATTATACCAATAATAGTGACTGTATGCAACCAATTCCTTATTACTGTAGTATCCAATTATGTCGCAGTGTGGCGCACATAAGTCTTCATTGAATATAGGCATCACACTTTCAAATTTTTTATACTTACAGTATTGGTCGTATATTTCTTGTATCTGATCTACAGGAGGATTATCAAAAAGTTTTGCTGACTTGGATATTCTATAGTTTGTTTTTGACAAATCTATTTTTGCATATATGTCACTCACCGATCCTGCACCTCTTTCTTATACTGTTGTGGCCAGTTCTTGTAATAGTTTTTCTTTTCTAACCAAGCTCTTGCTGTATTTAACTTTTCTTTTTCTTGTATAAGAACTAATCCATAAGTACCGTGATTTAATTTTATATTTTCTACAACTTCAGGATCATCTGGATGATCTTCAAGTGCAACAAAACCACGTTTGTCTAACATTGGTTTTGTATCGTCTATAATTTTACTTAATTCTTCCGGAGTAATACGACTTGGATCGAAACCTAAGACTACAACTTCTTTACCTTTAGGCCAGTGATATGTGTAATTTTCTATTTCAGCATTTATCCACAGTTTGATTTCAAATGTATCATCAAGCCAATGTGTTAGGACAGACTTATCTAACCAAGCCTTCTTTGCATAAGGACACGGAGGTAAATTATTGAAAATTGTTGATGGTTTGCTTAAAAAGTTTTGTATCCAATCATCTATGGATGATTCGAAAGTCTGCATTACTACATCTTAACGCAGTTGTCTACAGTCTTGCCGCCTTTTTTCTTAGTACCCATACGTTTGTAGCCTTTCCAGCATACTTTACCGTCAACACCCTTTTGCTTTTCTTCTGGTAGTGTTGTGTAACTTGGGTTACCACAATCTGGACACTTCGCTTCTACAGATTCTTTTGCAGTTTTAGCCGCGTTATCCCAATCCTTCTCGCTTGGAGCGTCTGGATGATTCTTTGATCTACTTGTGCCTGCTTTTTTACGTTTGTTTACGTAATAGTAAAGACCTTTTTTCTTCTTTGCTTCTTCTAGTTTTTGTTCAAGTGTTTCTACATAAGATTCTTTGAAGCCCATTTTCTTTGCTTTGTCATCTAGTTCTGCTTTTTTACGCATAACTTCTTTTTTAAGTTTTTCGTCTTTGTTTGTATTTGGATCCATTTGGATATCTTGAATGGCTTTTTTCTGTGCCATGTAATCTTCTTTGTTTTTAATATCCTCTTCAACTTTTTTGGTCTTTGGATTGTCGTGACTCCAACCTTTTTTTGCTAGATCTTTATGTTCTTTTTCTGTGTTAGCTTTTTTGCTCTTACCATCTTTATACATCATATGTGGTTCGAACTTATCGTTTTTCTTTGACTCAGTAACTTCGTCAAATTTCATTTCATAATCCATATGATGGTAAACACTACTTAGATAATCAGCCGCTTTTGTAATTTTAGATTGTACCCAGCCTTCAAGTCCTTCACGTTCCTCTACACCTTTAAGCATTTCATGCATTTTAATTGCATACTTGGCAACTTTGTACAGTTCTGCACGTGCCATTTGTACTTCGTGATCTGATTCGACTTTAAAAGCCATATCAGCTAAACCTGTTTCTCTTAAATCTTTTTCTCTCATTATATTATCCTTGTAATATATTTACCTTTTGATACTTCCGCCAGTCATTATATTAGCACCCATATCTAAAGCATTTACAGCAGTGCCATCTTTCTTCTTTTTCTGCTTTGCTTTTGGCATACCGTTCTTATCACGTGGTGTATCATTCTTATATATAGCACCAACACTTACATTTGCCGCAGATGTGCCACCTGCTGTAGCAATTTCTTTAATTTTGTTTTTTTTATGTTTTTTACCACAAGATTCACAAATTGCTTTACCACAATCACAACTGCAATCACAGTACTCTTCAACTTGTTTCTTTTCTTGTATAAAAAGTTCTCTTATTAACATAATACTATTTACCTTTTTTTAGCTCTTACCTAGTATTTTTCCGGTGGGTTTTAAAATAGACCCTGTAGCACCTGCGTCTTTAGTCATAATCTCCATTGCTTTACTAAGCATAATTTTAAGATCATTGCTTTGTTTACGGAAGTCTTTGAATTCATCACTTTGTAGTGCATCTTTGCCCGATAGGCCTTTCTCTGCTGTAGCATTTTGATAGTCTGTGCGTAAGTCATCTATCTTATCATATACCATAGTCTTCATTTTTTCATAGTTTGCATTACTTACGCCACCTAGTTTATCATACATTGCTTTAGCATCTTTGACACTAGTATCTTGTACTTTGAATACTTTGTTTACATCGCCTTTGTAGTTTCTATCGTAATTAACATCATCTAAATCAAAACCACCTTTGTCTGCTGTACTAGGAGCATCTGCAGTCGCACTCATTGTTGTCATATTATTCAACTTATCTAGTTGAACATCTGCTTTTGCCATGTCACCTGCGGCAACAGCATTTACCATTACACCTAGTAGTGTTGCTATAAGAACAAGACTTTTACCTGTTTTAGGGATTTTTTTAAGAATAGGCTGTACTTTTGCTAACATATTCTTTGGAAGTTTTGCTAATTGATCTTTTATACCTTCTTCTAGTTGTTGTGGAGAACTTTCAATTAACCTTATATAGTCAGTATCTTTAATTTCTACAAATCTCATTTTTTACGTCCTGATTTCATATTAGCACACCAGTGATACATTTTAGCACGTTCGCCACTTGCGTTTTTTGCCTTCTTACGCAATTCAGTTACACTTCCTCCGCAACTTGCACCAGCACGTTTTACTCTACCTGGTCTACTTTTTCCACTCTTTTTGCCATCTGCAAAGTTTTCTAATAATTCTAATACCCTATCTGTGGTGTAAAGTCCACTTGCAAGTGCTTCTTTTGCCATCTTAGTTGCTGTTGCATACATAACAGCATCAGCATCTTTGCCATAACGGTCTTTGAAATCACCTTTTTTCTTTTTCATACCTTTAACGTATTTTTCTTTTTTCTTTTCTTCGCCTTTTGTAAGACTACGTTCTTTTACTGGCTCTTTGAATTGTTGTTGAATTGCTTTTGCTGTTCTTTCGAATTTATGATCTTTGTGTTTGAAACCTTCACCACCTGCCGCTTCCCAACTTGCAATGTTTTGACCGAAGTCATCTATTAAAATGTTAGGTGTGCCGTCTGGGTTAGTTGCAAATTTTGCTTTGTCTTTTGTAATGATAACATTTTCGGGTGGAAAGAAGTCTAAGTTCTTTTTAATCCATTCACGCTTATGTGGTTCTGAATTAGGATCATTTGGAAGAGGGCTACTTAGAATAGTGTAGCTACCTTTTACTTTTTTAATAATACCTAACAAGTTTTTTGCTTGTGGAAGTAAAGGCAAGTTTAACCAAAAATTATCTGTATCTCTTATCTTTTGTAGTGCAGGTTCTATGTCTTTTACTTTACGCCAATCTTTGCCAATTAATTTTTGCCATTCTCCAAAGAAGTCCGCTAGTACTCCGTCCATATCTACGTATACTTTACTTGTACTTGCTAATTCTCCTAAAGTTTCTGCCATCTTAGCATAGTATAACATATTTTCATTGGACTTGTCAACCGATTCTGACATACCTAGATTAAACAATACGTTGGTTTTGGAGCCTTTTACCTTCTTTGATAGTGTAGGTGGGCGTCCATCTTTGTCTACTTTGTTGCCAAACTTGGAGGCTTGCTTTTTAATAGCGTCTACACCAACATCAGCAGTAGTATTAACGCCTTTTACTACACGGCCACCATTTTCATGCATACGTAGAAAGTGTTTGAAACTCCCTGGCTTAGGAACTTTGTTTTCAATATCTTTTATTTTTTGATATTTCATTTTTTGCGTCCTCTAAATCCACCACCTGTCATATGTGGTAAACTAAACCAAAGTTTGAACCAGTCATTGTCTCCTGGCTTTATTCCTTTTTTCTTTTCTATCTTACGTTTTTCGCTTGCAGTCTTACTAATATTTTCTAAAGTGTATGGTGTATATCCTTTGTATTCATTGACACCTGCAAGTTCTTTCAAACGTTCGATGTCCATTATCGCTCCATGTCTAATTTATATTTTAATCCTAAAAGGTCAAATAGTTTTGCTGTTGTAGATGCACTTTGAAGTGCTTTTAACATTGCTTCTTGTTTATCTTCGTTCCTATCAAAGAAACTTACAAATTTTTTAGCATTACTAGAATCTACAAATACTTTTCCGCCAACACTTATTTCACCTTTTCCTGCATTCCAACTTAGCGGAAATGGTTTGTTGTCACTTCTCATAGCAATGTTATTGAGAACATCTATCTTTGGCTTTTGTTGTTGTACAACAAGTTCTTTCTTTTTAATAAATTCTTCTAAATCTTCTTCAACTGCATCTACACCCATGATACCTTGAAGTTTTTTAAACATCTCGTCTGCATGTGGTAATGCTTGTTTAGTTACACCGCGTTTAAAAGAATCTATATTATTATCTAAAACTGTTTGTCTAAGTTTGCTTGCACTCATTCCTGTAGCATCGCCAGCCTCAGGATCTCTT
>Ga0163109_10001199_pt1 | contig 20688 bp, 17 predicted proteins | sample CRUFie1St13metaG_FD_108704 | JGI IMG/M metagenome (GOLD analysis project Ga0163109, IMG submission 108704) | Marine microbial communities from the Costa Rica Dome - CRUD Field 142mm St13 metaG | ecosystem: Environmental > Aquatic > Marine > Oceanic > Photic zone | place: Costa Rica: the Eastern... | reverse complement strand
TTTATCGATGAGCTAGCGAGCTCTTTGGCCTGGTGGAATCGGGAGCGAGAACTGACCAACCGTTTTCAGCAACAGGGCCTGGCACGCTCCGGGCAGCTGGCAGAGCACTTTATGACGAGGGTTCAGGAAATTCTGGGTTTCCCGCGCCATCTCTCCCAGCATGTGGGGGGATTTGTCATCAGCCGTGGGCCAATTTCGAATCTGGTACCCGTGGAAAATGCCAGTATGCCAGACCGCACGGTTATTCAATGGGATAAGGAAGATATCGAGGCGTTGGGGCTACTGAAGGTCGATATTCTCGCCCTCGGGATGCTGTCAGCCATCCGCAAAAGCCTCGACATGGTCAGCCGGGATAGCCCTGATATCCGCCGCATACAGGATATCCCCAAAGAAGATGCCGCCACCTATAGAATGCTGCAAAAGGCCGACTCTCTGGGTGTCTTTCAGATCGAGTCGCGCGCGCAAATGTCGATGCTGCCGCGACTGAAGCCCGCCTGTTTTTACGATCTGGTGATCGAAATCGCCATCGTTCGGCCCGGCCCGATTCAGGGCGATATGGTGCATCCCTACCTGCGCCGCAAAGCCGGACTGGAGGCCATCAGCTACCCCAACAAGGATATTGAATCGGTCCTGTCGCGCACACTGGGGGTGCCGATATTTCAGGAACAGGTGATTCGCCTGGCCATGGTGGCTGCAGGATTCACAGGAGGGGAAGCCGACGCCCTGCGGCGCGCGATCAGCAACTGGGGCAAAAACAGCAAGCTCCTCACCTTCGAGCACAAGCTCAAGCAGGGCATGATCAGCAAGGGCTACACCGCGGACTTTGCAGATCGGCTGTTCAATCAGATCAAAGGATTTGGCGGTTATGGCTTTCCGGAGTCGCACTCGGCGAGCTTTGCCCTCCTCGCCTATGTCTCTGCCTGGCTCAAATGCCACCACCCTGCAGCGTTCTATGTCGGGCTGCTCAACAGTCAGCCCATGGGCTTTTATTCTCCATCACAACTGATACAGGACGCGCGGCGGCATCACATCATGGTCTTGCCCGTCGATGTGAATCACAGCAGTTGGGACCACCAGATCCTGTCTTCAGCGGACCAGCAGCAACCACCCATTAGGCTGGGATTGAGGCTGATCAAAGGACTCAGTGAGGCGGCAGGCCAACGTATTCACACGGCACAGCGGCAGCGTGCCTTTGCCAACGTCGCTGACCTGCGTCAACGCGCCAGCCTCGATCGCGGCGACATGGAAGCGCTCGCCGCCGCCGATGCCCTCTCGGGTATCAGCGGCAATCGCTATCAATCCCATTGGCAAACCATGGCGCTGGAAGCGCATCGCCCATTACTGCCGCATGACAGTGCAACACAGCGCTCTCAGCACGAAGCGGCCGTCACAGCAGTGCCCACGCTCCCCGAGGACGTCATCGCCGATTATCAAAGTACCGGGCTGACCCTCAGGTCACATCCCCTGTCCTTGCTACGCCACCAAGATCCCTTTGACCGCTGTCGGCGGCAAACGGAGCTTGAGACGCTGAGCAATCATCGCTTTGTGCGGGTAGCTGGGCTGGTCACCTGCCGGCAACGCCCGGGCACTGCTTCAGGCGTGGTGTTTCTGACCCTGGAGGATGAGACAGGCAATATCAACGTGATCGTCTGGCCTGCGATTCAGGAGCGCTACCGACAGAGCCTGATGACCGCACAGTTACTGTTAGTCAAAGGGACGGTGGAATCTCGCGACGGCGTGACGCATGTGATTGCCGGTACGCTGAAGGACTATAGCGACCGCTTGAGCGCCCTCGCGGTGCAATCCCGGGACTTTCACTGACGGCGCTACATTCTCCGCGCGCTGAGCGCCGTGCTGACCCATCCCAGGAGACTTTTAAACCATTACAGAACGAGCAAAACGTTTGCGGGACGCACTACTCGACGTCAGATCGGACCTCGGCTTCCAGCCATCCACCCGCGTCCTCACGCAGCAAAAACTCAATCGGCCGGCAGCACACCTGGCAGTCTTCGATGTACTCCGCACCCACATCTTCAGGGTTCAACAGCACCTCTATTGACTCGCCGCAGTAGGGACAATAAATGCTGCTCTCTTGCAGCCCAGGCGCGGTCATGGATGGACTAGCTGGCCTCTTGAAGCACCGCTGCCTCGGCCACAAGACCCACACGTTCAAGCACTAATTCATCATCCTGAAGCGGGTCATCGCGAAACATTTTGCGATCCCTACGGTAGTTCTGAGGGTTCATCCAGGGCATCTGATCGCCCTGTTTGGGAAAGCGGTGCATCATCCGCTGCATGTACCCGGCAGAGAAATCGTCAATCCAGAAACGTTGGCACATGGAGTCGGCCAGCTCATCTGCGATACGCGGTGTTGCCGTGGTCATGCCTGTCGTGCGCATGTGATTCAGCAAACGACAGACCCAGGTCGCAATCAAATCCGCGCGCAGCGTCCAGGACGCGTTGATGTAACCGAAGGTGTGCACCATGTTGGGGATGTTGGAACACATCATGCCCTTGTAAGTCCACTCGTTGGCAAAGTCGATCGCCTCGCCATCGAGGGTGAATTCAGCGCCGCCAAGCACGACCAAGTCCAGCCCCGTGGCACAGACAATGATATCGGCGTCCAGATGTGCACCAGAGACCAGTTGCACACCGCTTTCCGTGATCTTCTCAATGTGATCGGTCACCACTGAGGCCTTACCTGACTGGATCGCCCGAAACAGATCGTCATCCGGCACCAGACACAAACGCTGATCCCAGGGGTTGTAGCGCGGGGTAAAATGCTTCTCCACATCGACCAATTCGCCGATTTCAGCCCGCACTTTCTTCAGTAACGAGCGTTTGACCACCCCAGGGGCGACGCGAGTCAGCTTGTACATCCACTGCTGCCAGACAGTGTTGCGCCAGCGGACCAGGTTATAGGCCAGCTTGGGAGGTAAAACACGACGCAACCAATTGGCAAGGCCGTCGATAGAAGGCCTAGAAATCACATAAGTCGGGGACCGCTGCAACATGGTGACGTGCGCAGCCTGCCGCGACATATTGGGCACCAGCGTCATCGCCGTGGCGCCTGATCCGATCACTACCACTTTTTTATCCGCATGATCGAGGTTGTCCGGCCAAAACTGGGGATGGACCCACTCTCCTTTAAAAGCCGCCTTGCCATCGAACTCGGGCTCATAGCCCTGGTCATAGCTGTAATATCCCGCGCACATCATCAGGAAGCCGCAGCGGTAGCGCCGGACACCTTCTGGCGTGTCGACCGTCAGTTGCCACTGGCCGCGCTCGCTGCACCAGTCAGCGCCAACGAGCTTCTGACCAAAACGGATTCGGTCGCGGATGCGGTGCTCATCCGCGGTCTCGTTCACGTAGCTCAGAATCGAGGGCCCGTCGGCGATACTTTTTTCCGCTTCCCAAGGTTTGAAATCGTATCCCAGAGTATGCATATCACTGTCAGAGCGAATGCCGGGATACCGAAACAGGTCCCAGGTGCCGCCGATCGCGTCGCGTCGCTCCAACAGGATGAAGTCGCGATCGGGGCAATCGCGCTGGAGTCGCACCGCAGTGCCAATGCCGGATAGGCCCGCACCAATAATGATGACGTCGAACGCCTCTGCGTCCATTTCTTGCACTGGGGGGATATCAACAGTCGAATTCATACTCTTTTCCTTGCGCGTCTCTGCCGGCAACTGTGCAGAGCAACGTCAAAAACACAGCTTGCCCAGCCAACACGCCACAGCGACGTAGGGTCCTGTGATGACACCCCACTTTACACCCTTTTTTTACACCTTTTCGCAGCGCCCGCGCCTGGTGCGCACACGTTTGGTAGCGCCCACAAAAAATCAGCCATCTATCGCTCCCTAACTACTGATTCTGACGGCCTTTTGTGGCGGCGATACGCAAACGCAACGCATTGAGTTTTATGAAACCCTCGGCATCGGCTTGGTCATAAGCGCCGCCATCCTCTTCAAACGTGGCAATGCTCTCGTCAAACAGCGAATCACTGGATCGCCGACCCGTGACATTGATGTTGCCCTTGTACAGCGACACCCGCACATCACCGTTCACCACGGTCTGTGTCTGGTCGATGGCGGCTTGTAGCGCGTGACGCTCGGGAGACCACCAGTAGCCGTTGTAAATCAGCTTAGCGTAGCGCGGCATGAGCTCGTCCTTCAAATGCGCCACTTCTCGATCCAGCGTGATGGACTCGATTGCACGATGAGCTCGCAGAAGAATGCTGCCCCCCGGGGTTTCGTAGCAACCGCGGGATTTCATCCCCACGTAGCGGTTCTCGACAATATCGGCGCGACCAATGCCATTAGCTCCGCCCCGCTCGTTTAACTTCGCCAGTATCTCTGCAGCGGTCAGCACCTCACCGTCAATCGCCACCACGTCGCCGTGCTCAAAGGTCAGAATTAACTCTTCCGCCTGATCGGGTGCTACCTCAGGGCTAACCGTCCAGCGCCACATATCCTCCTCGGGTGGGATCCAGGGGTCTTCAAGCACATCGCCCTCGTAGGAGATGTGTAGCAGGTTGGCGTCCATGGAATAAGGGGATTTCTTTTGTGCCTTGGCAAAATCCACGGGGATATCGTTCTGCTCACAATAGGCCATGAGCGCCTCACGGGAGTTCAAGTCCCACTCCCGCCACGGCGCAATCACCTGAATACCCGGGCTCAGAGCATAGGCGCCCAGCTCAAAGCGCACCTGATCGTTCCCTTTACCGGTTGCACCGTGGGCGATAGCGTCAGCACCGGTCTCCTTGGCGATCTCGACCAATCGCTGTGCGATCAGCGGCCTGGCAATGGAGGTGCCCAGCAGGTACTCACCTTCATACACGGTGTTGGCACGAAACATGGGGAACACAAAGTCGCGCACAAAGGTCTCACGAAGATCTTCGATATAGATCTCCTCCACACCCAGTGCCTGCGCTTTGTCGCGGGCAGGCTCAACTTCCTCGCCCTGCCCAATGTCCGCAGTAAACGTCACTACTTCGCACTGATAGGTTTCCTGCAACCAGCATACGATTACGGAGGTATCGAGACCCCCAGAGTACGCCAGCACAACCTTTTTCGCACTTGCCATAACCACGCCAAAAAAAAAAGGGAGCGTAGTGTACGTCCGCGACTGGCTGCGCGCCACACAAGCCACAACGAGGGCTCCGAGCGACCGACCTCTGCTACACTGGCGACACCGAGCGGATACCTTTGATCATGACCTCGTTAACGCTGACATTACCGGATGACTGGCACATCCACCTGCGGGACGAAGCAGCCCTCGCCACGACAGTGCCTGATGTGGCCCGTTGGGCGGGCCGCGCGATTGTGATGCCCAACCTCACACCGCCTGTCTTGAGCGTCACAGATGCACTGGGTTACCGTGAGCGCATCTTGGCGCATGTGCCCGAAGATGAGCATTTCGATCCGCTGATGGTCTTGTATCTCACCGATGCCACCACGCCCGAGATGGTTGCAGAGGCGGCCGAGTCCCCGCATGTGCAGGGCATCAAGCTGTACCCCGCCGGCGCGACCACCAATTCAGATGCCGGCGTCACGGGCATCAAGGCACTCTATCCCGTTTTCGAGGCGATGGAGCGACATGATGTGCCACTGCTGATACACGGTGAAGTGACCGATCATCATGTGGATATATTTGATCGCGAGAAGGCGTTCATCGACTCCGCGCTCACCCCCATGGTCGGCGCATTCCCCGCTCTCCGGATTGTGTTCGAGCACATCACCACCGCCGATGCCGTGCAGTTCGTTGAGGCATCCGGTGAATACATAGCCGCGACCGTCACTGCACATCACTTGCTATACAACCGTAATGACATGCTCGTTGGCGGAGTGCGGCCTCACCTGTTCTGCTTACCGGTGCTGAAACGCGATCAGCACCAACTGGCGCTGCGCCGGGCAGTAACATCTGGCCACCCGCGCTTCTTCCTCGGCACGGACTCAGCGCCCCATGCCCGCGGTGAGAAGGAATCGAGCTGCGGCTGCGCGGGCTGCTACACCGCCCACGCTGCGCTTGAGTTGTATGCGGAAGTATTTGACGAAGAAAACGCGCTGGATCGCCTCGAGGTGTTTGCGAGCTTTAATGGGCCAGATTTCTACCGTCTGCAGCGCAACAGCAGCTCCATTACGCTCACGAAAAACCCTCAGTCCATCCCTGAAGCGTTCCAGCTCGGCGACAGTGAAGTCGTGCCCATACGCGCTGGTGACAGCGTGGGTTGGACAATATCCCGCTAGTGGCGATGACGGATTCGACGCACCCAACAGGTTCCAATCCCACTGAGACCATTGCCGCCACCGGTCCGACAATGCGCGACCGGTTCCGCGGGTTCTTGCCCGTCGTCGTGGACATTGAGACCGGGGGATTCAACTGTCAGACCGACGCCATTTTAGAAATCGCCATGACGTTGCTGACGATGAGTGAAGATGGCCAATTAGAGATCGCCGAGACCCATAGCCGCAACGTGGAACCGTTTGAGGGCGCAAACCTTGACCCCTCGGCGCTGGAATTCACCGGCATTGACCCTGAGAGCCCGCTGCGCGGCGCGGTGCCTGAAGATATTGCGCTGGGAGAACTGTTCGGCGTGGTGCGGCAGGCAGTCAAGGTGAGCCACTGTAACCGAGCCATTCTGGTGGGCCACAACGCCCACTTTGATGCGGGATTCTTAAATGCTGCTACCGAGCGGCTGGAGCTCAAACGCAACCCTTTTCACCCCTTTTCTCACTTCGACACGGCGACCCTCGCCGGGCTCGCGGTGGGCCACACGGTGCTGGCCCGGGCATGCGCGTTGGCGGATATCCCTTTTGATAACAACGAGGCGCACTCGGCCGAGTACGATGCGACCAAAACCGCTGAGCTATTTTGCCTTATCGTGAATCGCTGGCAGTCGCTCGGGGGTTGGACGACTGCGGCTCCGGCTGAGGACCCCGAATAACGCGCCCGGGGTACTCACCCGTTGCGACACCGCCTCGAAAGGTCACCCGCCCCGACTTGATCGTGCAGTCATAACCCGACGCCGTCTGCAGCAGGCGCCGCCCGCCCGCGGGCAGATCGAAGGCCACCGTCGGCAAATCCAGCTGCAATGACTCAAGATCGATCACATTGAGATCAGCAAGTAGTCCCGGCGCCAGCACGCCGCGATCTTCGAAGCCGTAAAGCCGGGCAGTGTCATGACACTGGCGCTTGATAGCGCGCTCCAGCGGCATGCGGTGCCCCTCCCGGTCGCGCACCCAGTGCTGGAGCATAAAGGTGGTGGCGGCGGCATCGCAGATCGTGCCGCAGTGGGCACCACCGTCAGAGAGCGAATTGACGCAGTCATCCGAGTCCAGCGCCTCTTCGAGAAAATCGAGATTACCGTTGGCATAGTTCAGCAACGGGAAGTAGATCATGCCTGCGCCTTCATCGCGCATCATGAAGTCGTAGGCATACTCTGCAGCGGTCACGCCCGTCGCCAGGGCCCGCTGCTCGATGGATTGCTCCGCGGTGGGCTCATAATTGAAACCGGGCAGCATTTCGTACTGCATGGAGAAGGCGGTCTCCATCAAATCAGCGATCAACTGCAGGTCACTACCCGTGGGCTCGCCCTGCTCGGAGAGTAGCTGGTTGCGGAAATTCGGGTCCTGCAGATGCTGCCACTGCTCAGACCAGGGCTTGTCTGCGATCGCCTTCCAGCTCGGGCGCTGCGAAAACGGATGGAACGTGGCGCGCCATCCCAGAATCAAGCCGGTCCCCCGCATGGAGATCTGGGCGACGATATTGCCGCCTTTGGCATTCTGGGCACGCATATCGCCCAGCTGGTCCTTGAACGGCAAACTTTTAATGGGTGATTCCAGTGCGGTGAAGGTCACGGGGGCGCCAGTTTCCCGGCTAAGGTCACCCATCCACTCAAACTCGTTCCACTCGGGCAGCAGATCACTCGCCATTTCAAAAACGCCATGGCCCGCGCGCTTCAGCGCACGACCAATTCCCAGCAGCTCTTCTTTTGTCGCCGTGGTACCCGGAACCAGCTCTCCCTCGATAGATTTATGCAGGATAGTTCGCGAGGTAGAGAAGCCAACCGCGCCGGCTCGAAGGCCCTCTTCAACAATGGCCGACATCCGCGCAATCTCGGTCTCCGTCGGCTCCTCATTGGCCGCACCGCGATCACCCATCACGTAGGCACGCACCGCGCCGTGAGGGACCTGAGCAGCGACATCGACGGTGCGATCCAGTCCCTCTAACGCATCAAGGTATTCGGGAAACGACTCCCAGTTCCAGGTCATCCCCTCGGTCAGCGCACTGCCGGGAATATCTTCCACTCCCTCCATCAAGCCCACGAGCCACTCCTGTCGATCAGGTGCCGCAGGCGCAAAACCGACGCCGCAGTTACCCATGACCACGGTGGTCACGCCATGCCACGAGGAAGGCGCCATTTCCTGATCCCAGGTGGCTTGGCCATCATAGTGTGTATGGATATCAACAAACCCCGGCGCGACCACGCGTCCGGTGGCGTCGATTTCCTTTGTGCCACCCTCTGCCAGATCACCCATCGCGACGATACGGTCCCCGACAATACCGATGTCCATGACTTTCCCGGGAGTGCCTGTGCCGTCCACCACTAAGCCGCCGGTAATCTTGAGGTCAAACATTTACGATTTCTCCTGCCTTGGAGGGCCTATCTTGCCGCCCACTGTTACTTCACCCGCCGGTCTGGTCCGACTCGCCGCTGAGCTCCACCAAAATGTTATCCATTTCCTCCAGTAGCTGCTCCACCGAAGTCAGTCCCTGAAGCTGATACTTGAGCCCTTCATCAATAGGGAGCAATTGTGCCAGCTGGGCGCCAACGCGCCAGCCGTCTGTGAGGTCACTGTCCAATTGCAGCCGCTGGATCTGAGGGTGCCGCAGCAACCCCTCCAATACCTCTGCAAGGCTTGCGTGACGATCGGGCAGTTGAACGGTTCCCGGTATGTCGCGCCACACCACCTCGGCCTTCACCAGACCGCTAGGCTCCCGCCACACCGATGTCACATCGAAGGGCTCGTGGCCCTCAATCGTGATGCCAAGCAGACCATTGGGGAGCTGGTCCCAGTCGACGATCCGGGCATAGGTGCCGTACTCACCGACATTAGGGGTATCGAGTGACCCTCCCGATACTTCCGAACCTTGCTGCAACCACACAACGCCGAAACCCTCCCCCTCCCGCATGCAGTGCGCCACTAAATCAAGGTAGCGCTGTTCAAAGATTTGTAACGACATGCGGCCTGTCGGCAACAGCACCGACGACAGGGGAAACAAGGCAATCTCAGACATATCAGCCCGCCGTCTCTTGCTCTAGGGCACTCAACAGCGCCAGCGCTTCAGACCGACTGTCACCACAGACAGCGGGCTCGGGTTTGAACTGGTCGCAGACTGCGGGGCGCCGGGGGTCGCCATACAAGTCGCACTGCGCGTTATCCAATAAATGCAAACAGGCTACCCCGGTTGGCTTGCCATCGGGCATGCCCCAGAAGGGTTGCCGAATGGCAGGCGCGATGCAGCAGGCGCCGCACTGTGGTCTGCAATCCATCAGCCGCGATCCGGGCCGAAGGGCCTGAAGATCATGATTAGCTGCGGCAGTAAAAGCAGTGCACCAGCCACAGCGGCAATCATCGCGACCACCGTCAACACGCCGAAATACAGGCTCGGCGTGAAATTGGACAGGGTGAGCATGGCAAACCCCACCACCACGGTCAGCGTGGTGTAGTACATGGCCCGCCCGATACTGCTGTGACTGCGCAACATCGCGGCGGGATAATCCTGATCCACGGCAATTTCATCCCGAAAACGATGGAGATAGTGGATACAGTCGTCGACCCCAATCCCGACCACAATCGCCGCAATCGTAATCGTCATAATATCGAGCGGAATGCCTGCCAGACCCATCAGCCCCAATACCAGTCCAGCGGCAAGAATGTTGGGCGCCAATGCCAACAGCGCCAGCGACAGCGATCGGAACAATATCCAGAACATGAGCCCGATGGCGACGAAGACCGCGCCAAGCGTCATAATCTGCGACTGGAAAAGGCTCTGCAGGACGTTGTTGTAGAGCACCAGCAAGGAGGTGAACTGCAATCGCTCGGGTTCAATGCCAGTCTCTTCCAGAATTTGCAAGCGCAATTCTTTCAAGTACGCATCACGTCGCAGCGACTCGCTGGTCTCCATAACCCTGACACTCAGCCGTGCTTCCTGCTCTTCAGCGAAATAAAAGGGAGTCACAAGTGCGTTGTTGACGTCGTCTGGCAAGCTGTTCTCCACCAAAGCCAGCTCGACACCGCCCAGCTTCCCGCCATAAAGACCATCCATGACCTCAAACGCGGTAGACAGCGACAGTACTTTCCCCGACTCGGCCCGACTTTCGATAATGGCGTGCACCTGATCGACCAGTTGGCGCCCCGGTACCGAAAACCAATAGCCAGCTGACTGCGTTTCGTCCGCGCCAAAGCCGAAATCAATGTCGAACACGTCGTCGAAAAAGCTGCCGTCGTCATCCTCCCAGCCCTCGCCACCAGCCTCGGTTGTATCCGCTGCAACTTCAGGTTCTGCCGCAGGAGCTTTGAGAATCACATCCAGCGGGATCGTGCCACCCAGACGCGCGTCCAGAAGCTCCATTCCCTGATAGATCTCGGTGTGTTCCTTGAAGTAATCGATAAATCGGTTCTCGACTTCCAAAGCGCGGACACCGGCCACTGACAGCATTACCAACCCCACCGTGGCGGCAACAACCAGGCGGCCATGCTGTTGCACCACGCGCGCAAAGCGAATGGTGAAAGGCCGCTCTGACTGGCTCGTTGTGGTCAGCGGCTTATCGGGAATGATCACCATCAAGGCGGGCACCACCGTAAACGCCGAACAAAAGCCCAAAACAATACCGGTGGTCATCATCCAGCCAAAATCGATCACGGGTTGCAGGCCCGCAACCACCAGCGAAGTAAATGCCACAATGGTAGTCATGGCCGTATAGAGGCACGGCACCATCATCAGTTTTGACGCGCCGGCGGAGAGCTGCTCGCGGGGTGCATCGGGACGCTGACGCTGCAGCTCGCGATATCGCACGACGAGGTGAATCGACAGCGACAGCGTCACAATCAGCAACACCGCCACCGAATTCGATGAAATAACCGTCATGCGCCAGTCAGTCCCGGCCAGCACGCCGAGCAGCAACGTTGCGGTCGCGCTGCAGGTGATTAGCGGGATGAATACCCATTTCCAACTGCGGAAAATGAGCCATAGCACTACCGCCATGACCAACAGAATGGCCGTACCAAAGGTGACCAGATCGGAACGCACAAAAGCCATCATGTCTGCGGCGATCATGGGCACGCCGCCGACAAAAATCTTGGCGTAGGGTCGAAAACGTTCCGCGACGTCCCGCACCGCCGCCACCATGCGGTCCCTGTCAGCACCGATCCTTGCCAGCGCCAGATCGTAATCCGCCTCGACCTGCGCCAATCGCTCTGCCTTTTCGGTATCCAGCGCCCCCTCACGCTCCTCAGCGCGCAACGCCTCCCGCTCATCGAGTAGCGATTCAGCCAGCTCGTCAGGCTTCAGAGAGACCTGCACAGCGGTCAGGTCTCCCGTTTCACTGACCAGCAGATTTCTATAGATCGGGCTGGTTGTGAGCTCTTTCAGCGCCAGTTCCCGATCCACCTCGGGGTCACGCAGGGTGGCAATACTGTCGGCGCGAGCCAAATCAGTCAGGGATAGCGGTGGGCTCTCGAGCAACGGCACATCCAGCAGCGTGGTCACGCCCGCCACCCCAGGGAGCCGCTCAAGCTCGTCGACCATTGCCGCCAGTGGCTCCAGCGAGTCAGGAGACAGGAGCGGCACACCGGGCTCCCAAGTCAGTATGAGAAATTCGTCTCCCGCGTATTTCTCGGCAGATTCACGAAAATAGGCCAGATCCGGGTCACCCTGCAGCAATAGAGAGTCAGAGGAGGCATCCAGTCGTAACTTGGGTAGCTGTACTAAAGCCACGCCAATCACCAACGTGTAGCAGAGCAGCACCCAGGCAGGTTTGCGCAACAACAGCGCGTAAAAACGCTCGACCCGAGTCACGACTGAGCGCGCTCTTCCAGTGCCGCCAGCAGGCGGCCGTGCAGGCCGTCAAATCCGCCGTTACTCATAATGACAATGCTGTCTCCGGGTTTTGCCACAGCCAGTGCCCGCTCTATCAGGGCATCCATGCCCTTAAGGGCTTCCTGTTCATCGGCGGAGACAATACTACCCAAATCCCATTGCAGATCAGGCGGCGTTGACCACAGCACATGGTCAGCGGCCGCGGCGCAGGTCGCCAAATCGGCTTTGTGTTGTCCCAAACGCATAGTGTTGGACCGGGGCTCTATGATCGCGATGAGCTTTCCTGCCTCGACCTGCGCGCGCAGTGCGCTCAGCGTGCCCTTAATCGCCGTTGGATGGTGAGCGAAATCATCGTAAACCGCCACACCGTCAGGCTTTCCCAACAATTCCAGCCGTCGCTTCACGCCCGTGAAAGATGACAGCGCCTTGACCGAGATATCCAACGACACCCCAACGTGGTGCGCCGCGGCAATCGCAGCGGTCGCATTGGCCGCATTGTGCGACCCAATGAGCGCCCAACGTAGCTCCGCCTCCGCGCCATCAGGCCCCAAAATGTGGAGCCCGTCCGCGGTTGCGGACAGCGCCCGCCAGGTCCAAGCAGCGCTCTGCTCATCATCGGCCCCCGCGACGGTCTCGACCGGAGTCCAACAGCCTTTGTCCAACACCCGGTCGATCGCCTCGCCGCCACCGCGAACAACTAAACCGTCGCTGGGAATACATCGCACCAAATGATGGAACTGGGTCTCGATTGCGGCGAGGTCGGGGAAAATATCCGCATGGTCATATTCGAGGTTATTGATGACCGCCGTTTTCGGACGGTAATGAACAAACTTGGAACGCTTGTCGAAAAAGGCGGAGTCATACTCATCTGCCTCGACCACAAAGAAGTCTCCGCCACCCAGCCGCGCGGATAGGCCAAAGTTGGTGGGGATCCCGCCGATCAAAAACCCGGGCTGAAGTCCGGCCTGCTCCAGAATCCAGGCCAGCATGCTGGCGGTGCTGGTTTTGCCATGGGTGCCCGAGACGGCGAGCACCCATTGATTCTGAAGAATATGGCGACCGAGCCATTCCGGCCCCGAGGTATAGGGGATGCCGCTGTTCAGCATCGCCTCGACGACCGGCTGACCGCGTGACAGTGCGTTGCCCACCACGACACAACCGGGCGGGGGCGAGAGTTGCTCGGAATCGTAGCCGTCGACGAGGGGTATATCGCTGTTGAGCAGTTGGGTGCTCATGGGGGGATAAATATTGCGGTCAGAACCCGTGACCGAAAAACCCGACTCGCGGGCCAGCAACGCCAAACCGCCCATAAACGTGCCGCAAATGCCGAGAATGTGAATGTGATCAGACAAGGAGGTTCTCCACGCTGAGAGGAGATTATCACGGGCGGTTTGCCAATGGCCCCCGCGGGGTCTACGGTACGCACTTCCCGACAGGCCACTCAAACAGTTCAGCATGAGTCAACGTAACCTCTTCTACGCGCAGTCCGGCGGCGTCACGCCCGTTATCAATGCTTCGGCAGCGGGCGTCATTCAAACCGCGCGTGCACACCCTCGACAGGTTGGCAAAGTCCTCGCGGGACGAAACGGGATTGTCGGCGCTTTGAAAGAGGAGTTGATCGATACGTCCCGGGAAAGCCGCCGCGCGATCGAGGGGCTTCTGACTACTCCGGGTGGTGCTTTCGGCTCTTGCCGATACAAGCTCAGAGGTTTTGACGAGAACCGCGCTGAGTACGAGCGGCTGATCGAGGTATTTCGCGCTCACAACATTGGCTACTTTCTCTATAACGGCGGCGGCGACTCGGCAGATACCTGCCTAAAAGTTTCACAAATCAGTGAGCAGATGGGCTACCCCATTCAGGCGATTCACGTCCCGAAAACCATTGATAACGACCTGCCATTGACCGATAACTGTCCTGGCTTTGGCTCCGTTGCAAAGTATGTGGCGATTTCTACGCGCGAGGCGGCGCTCGATATTGAGTCGATGTGCGCGACTTCAACCAAAGTCTTCATTCTCGAGGTGATGGGTCGACACGCCGGCTGGATCGCAGGCGCCAGCGCACTGGCTGCGAGTGAGCGCGGCGACGCGCCCCACATTATTTTGTTCCCCGAGGTCGCCTTCGATCAAAAAAAATTCCTGAGCAAGGTCGACCAGTGTGTGAAGCGCTACGGATACTGTGTCGTTGTCGCGTCGGAAGGCACCAGCACTGCGGATGGTCGGCTCCTTTCGGATCAGGGTGAGCGCGATGCCTTTGGGCACGCTCAGCTGGGTGGTCTGGCACCGCTGCTTGCTGGCATGGTCAAGGACAAGCTGGGATACAAATACCACTGGGCGGTCGCAGATTACCTGCAACGGGCGGCGCGCCACATTGCCAGCCAGACCGACGTTGATCAGGCCTTTGCACTAGGCAAAGCAGCTGTGGAGTTAGCTCTGGAAGGGGCGAATGCGGTGATGCCAACCGTCGAGCGACGCTCGACCAAACCCTACCGCTGGGCCATTGGCACTGCACCGCTGCATCGGGTGGCCAATCGCGAGAAGAAAATGCCGCGCCGGTTTATCAGCGAAGATGGTTTTGGCGTGACCGCCGCGGGGCGCTCCTATTTCGAGCCACTGATTGCCGGCGAGGCCTACCCCAACTATCTAAAAGGCATGCCGCGCTACATCCGGCTCAAAAAAGTGCTCGTTCCCCGACGATGCAAAGCGTGGTCTGACTAGTCCCGGAGCAACCTTACAAGATCAGGAGAGGTATATAAGCCAAACTAGGCGCGACAGGCGTCAATGCCTCACCGGGTGACGTTGAGCGCTAATCAGGGACTACCACTCAGAGACTGCGACGAAACGCTCCAACAGATGATCCACCTGGGGCTCGATCACCTCCAGCATTGCCAGCGGCTCATGGGCGTTGCCGCAGACGTCGGCTTCCCCTCGCCATAAGGGCATTAGCAATTCAGGTGCCACCCTATGCTGATACTTCATAGCGACAGGTCGAAAACTGATGTGCCATGGCTCCGGCGCAATCCCTCCACGGTCTCTCGCGTAGGGTTTGAAGAAGCCCTCGGCATCATCAGCAGCCATCAGATCATCCAACCAGCACGTCATCTCGCAAAAGGGGCCCGACGGGCCGTACTCCGAGGGCGCCAACTGCAGACGGTAATCCTCGTCTACGGCCGAGACATCCCAGATATCCAGATCCGTACCCCAGTGATGTCGTGATGTGCCGGGCAGCGCGGAAAACCGCAAAATCAGATTCAGCCACTCTTGATCGTCGTACCGATTGCGCTTCAGTAACCGGCCCTCTCCGTCGGTGACGGGTCGCGCCCCTGTCCACTTCTCATTAATGATGCGCACCTGTCGGTCATAGTCCCGAAAAGCTGACGCGACACGCAGCGTCAAACCCCGCTCCCCGGCGCGGCGCCCGAGAGCTTGAAAAGCCCTCGCGGTCTCTGGCTCTGCACGGAGATCGGGTGCAATAGAGACGAGATGCTCTTTGGATAGGCCAAAGGCAATCAAAGACTGCTGCATAGCTACCGCGGACTCCACCTGTGTACTGATACAGGATAGATCCCGTCCACAGTAATGTCATTGAGCAAGGTATACACCTCCACGCCGCTGGCCATTGCCTGTCGCAACGCCACCGCGTAGGTCGGATCGATATCTTCTGCGGGCGCCACCCGGGTAATGCCGGCGTGCAACACGGCGAAGACCAGCGCGGCGCGATGTCCGCGCTCTATCGCAGCCTGTAACTCAGCCAAATGCTTGCTCGCACGAGCACTCACCGCATCGGGAAAAGCTCCCGCACCATCACCACAGTGCAAGGTCACGGATTTGACCTCGATATACAGGTCAAAGTCTGCCTGAATCAAAAAATCCGCTCTTGAGCCCTCTGCTATTTTGACCTCGCGTCGCAGTTCAGCGCCGGTAGGAAACAGTGATGGAAAATAGCCCAGCCTCAGGGCCTCCTCGGCGACGTCATTGGCCCGCGCCGAATGAACACAAGCCATTCCTGCATCTGTTTCCACCAACTCCCAAGTCCAGGCCAGCTTGCGCTTGGGATTATCGTGGTACGACAACCACACCGCCGATCCGGTCGTCTGACAACCACTCATAGCGCCGGTATTGGGACAGTGCACACAGAGTGGCGTGTCGTCCCCGGGCAGCAACACGTCCGCGAGGAAGCGCTTATACCGCCTCATCAAGCTCGCGCGCTTTAAGGGTGGAAAATTCATCTTATTTATCCCGTCATGACGCCCATCAGACACCTTGGCGCAATCACAAGGTAACGCGTGATCGGCAAAATCAGCGGTAGCACCGGCCGGTGAAGTCTGATAGCTTCCCGTGCCCAATCAGTCACGGCATTGGCTGCCGGGACATTTAAGAGGAACAACAACACCATGGCCAGTCGAAAATCTGCTGCCAAAAAGGCGCCCGCCAAGAAAAAAGCAGTCGCTAAAAAGGCGCCTGCCAAGAAAAAAGCAGTCGCTAAAAAGGCGCCTGCCAAGAAAAAAGCCGCAGCCAAAAAAGTGCCTGCCAAGAAAAAAGCCGTCGCTAAAAAAGCACCGGCTAAGAAAAAAACCGTAGCCAAAAAAGCACCGGCTAAGAAAAAAGCCGTAGCCAAAAAAGCACCGGCTAAGAAAAAAGCCGTAGCCAAAAAAGCACCGGCTAAGAAAAAAGCCGTAGCCAAAAAACCAGCGGCCAAGAAAAAAGCCGTAGCCAAAAAAGCACCGGCTAAGAAAAAAACCGTAGCCAAAAAAGCACCGGCTAAGAAAAAAACCGTAGCCAAAAAAGCACCGGCTAAGAAAAAAGCCGTAGCCAAAAAAGCGCCTGCTACGAAAAAAGCAGTCGCCAAAAAAGCACCTGCAAAGAAAGCCGCCAAGAAGCAAAGCCCGGCAAAACTGGCGCGGGCCGTAGGCGAGCTCCAGAAGTTCGACGACTTTAAGCCCTACAAGCCCGGCCGTGGTGAGAGCTACATGAACGACGAGCAGATCGAGCACTTCCGAGGGATTTTGCTTAATTGGCGTGGCGAATTGGTCGACGAGGTCACCCGCACCGTCTCGCACATGAAAGACGAGGCAGCCAACTTTCCCGATCCCGCCGATCGCGCCACCCAGGAAGAGGAATTCAGTCTTGAGCTACGCACGCGAGACCGCGAGCGGAAGCTGATCAAGAAGATCGATTCCACACTGGACCGGTTGCAGAACGATGATTACGGCTACTGTGATGCCTGTGGTATCGAGATTGGTATTCAACGGCTCGAGGCAAGGCCGACCGCGACCATGTGCATCGACTGCAAGACGCTGGCCGAGATCAAGGAGCGGCAGGAGCTGGGTTGAACGATTCGCCAGCAGACGCCGACTCCAACGCCTACCGCGGGCGCTTTGCGCCCTCCCCGACCGGACCGCTCCACGCGGGCTCCTTGGTCGCCGCATTAGCCAGCTTCCTCGATGCGCGGCACCATAGCGGCCAATGGCAGCTGCGCATCGATGACATCGACCCCCCCAGGGCCGTCGCTGGGAGCATTGATGCCATCACCAAAGCCCTGACTGCACACGGGCTGGAATGGGACGGTCCCATCCTCTATCAATCGCATTCCTCGTCGTACTATGATCACGCGCTTGAGCGGCTCACGTCATCGGGGTGGTTGTTTCGCTGTCTCTGCACCCGAGCCACCCTCGACACCAACGGCTGCTGCGGCCAGAACTGTCGAGCCCACGACATCAGCCGTGAGACTGCGCATAGTCTCCGCGTCAAAGTAGTGCCGGAGAGATTAGAGGGGTTTGGCGACCGATTTTTGGGTGAGCAACCAGCGCTCACCGAGACTGTACTAAGAGATTTCATTGTGAAGCGCCGAGACGGTCTCTATGCCTACCAGCTGGCCGCGGCCATTGATGACGCTAAGCCGCAGTTTAATCATGTGGTCAGGGGTGCCGATCTGCTGGCATCCACGCATCGGCAGCGCTGGTTGCAGCAACTTCTCGGACTGGAACCGCCCTCCTACGCTCACGTTGCTGTGCTCCTGGACCACGCGGGAAATAAGCTCAGCAAGCAAACCGGTGCGCCACCCCTCGACAACCGGCAACCGGAGCAAAATCTTCGTCAGTGTTTGCAACACTTGGCGCAGCCCGCGCCACCAAGCAGCGCACGCCGGGTGCCCGAGATACTGGATCATGCGACTGAACACTGGTACTTGAGAAGATAATCAACACCTCCCTGACAATGTGTTACTTTTTAACTCGCATACCAACCCATCGCCGGTAACATTGGCGAATCGGAACACAGTGCGAGATCCCATGCGAATCCAATTAGATGAACAAGATGCAGCATTGCTGGGCGCGCTGAAGGAAGCTTGTCAGAACGACTACTTCCACAGCGAAGCGTGCTCGAAAATGAGGACCCTCGAGGACACTATTGGTCGTGTCGCCCGAACAGACTCTACGGTACTGATTGTGGGGGAGACTGGGACCGGTAAAGAGCTCGCTGCGAGGCAAGTACATCGCATCAGCGTACGGAGCGACAAACCTATCGTGACCGTCAACTGTGCAGCCATTCCAGAAACGCTCATTGAATCGGAATTGTTTGGCTACGAGAAAGGCGCCTTCACCGGCGCGACAGCCAATCGATTAGGTCTGATTGAGGCAGCTGATGGCGGCACTTTGTTTCTCGATGAAATTGGTGAATTGCCTCTCGCCGCCCAGGCTCGACTGTTGCGATTTATTCAAGAAGGCGAGATCCGCCGAATTGGTTCAGTGACCAGTAAAAATGTCGACGTCCGTCTGATCTGCGCCACCCACCGCGACCTTGCAGAGCGGGCGACGCGGGGCGAGTTTCGAGAGGACCTTTTCTATCGCATCGATGTACTGAGACTGGACATCCCTCCCTTACGCGAGCGAGAGGACGACATCGTCGACATGGCAAATTGGTTCATCGAACGGCAGGCGGCCAAACTCGGGGTGCCGGCTAAACCACTATCAGAGCAGAGCCTCGATGCGCTGGCGGCACATGAATGGCCCGGAAATGTGCGCGAATTACAAAATGTGATCGAGCGAGGCCTAGTGATGTCGCACGGTCCAGAACTGCACATCACCCTCTCAGCAACCGCCGTTTTACAGACAACCCAGCAGCGCCCAAATGAGGCAGCTGTTGAAGGAGTATCAATGGAGGACACCGGCGGCGAGCTGTCGCTCGAAGACTACTTCCAGCGATTCGTGCTGCAACATCAGGACGCAATGAACGAGACCGAGCTGGCACAAAAACTCGGTATCAGCCGGAAGTGCCTGTGGGAACGTAGACAGCGGTTTGGTATCCCGCGCCATAAGCAAAAGTCTGCCTGAGTATTTCGCTTTTGGTGAGAATTTGTAACACTGTGGTGCAATTACGTAACACTCTCCGGTCCTAGAGACCCGGATATCGGGTCAAAAACTGGACAAGGCAATGTTTTTCAACATTTTTTTAAATATGGCATGTGGACTGCAGTTATCAGACCAGAGCCGTAACAATAATAATTGGCCCAATAAAAAAAACGATGTCATAACGGACCTGGGTGGGGAAGGAAACTTCCCCATGTTTCTTTCTGAGTACCCTCTTTTCTCCGGTTTTTGGCAGGTCATCTTGCATATCGCGCTGGTAGGCTCGCAGCGACATTATCTCAGACATCGCTTCCCGCAGTGGACAACCCTTCCTTGAAGCCACAAACGCTGGAGTCACCGGTTTTTGAGTCCTCGGATTTTTCTCCAGGAGCATTATTCGTAGTTGAGCAACTGCAGGAGTACGATTTCGACGCCTACGTGGTAGGGGGTGCGGTGCGGGATCTGCTGATCGGCAAGCACCCCAAGGACTTCGACGTCGCCACCAATGCCACCCCTGAGCAGATCAAGCAGTGCTTTCGCAACGCCCGGATCATCGGACGCCGCTTTCAGATCGTTCATGTGCGAGTCGGGCGGGAAATCATCGAAGTCACGACCTTTCGCCGTGGTCATGACGAGGAGCGTTCTGAACAGGACGCCCGCGCCAATCAATCGGGTCGACTGCTGAGAGATAACGTTTACGGATCGCTTGAGGAAGATGCGAGACGTCGTGACCTCACCATCAACGCGCTCTACTACGACACGTGTTCCCACCAATTTATCGATCAGCTCGGTGGTCAAGCAGACATCGCAGACCGCGTGATTCGCATTATTGGCGAGCCTGCAGCGCGATATCGCGAGGACCCGGTTCGCATGCTGCGCGTGGTGCGGTTTGCCGCGCGGCTCCAGTTTGATTTGGAATGCGATACCGAGTCAGCGATCGCGTCGGTCCGGAGGCTACTCAGAGACATCCCTCCCGCACGCCTGTTTGATGAATGGCTAAAGCTGTTTATGAACGGCTTCTCTGCCCCTACCTTTACGCTCTTGCGGCATTACCAATTGCTCGACCCTCTAATGGGCGAAGCAGTCGCCGCCGTGAGGGAAGGAGACCCCACCCTGAATTTGCAGCAACTGGCGCTCGCCAATACAGATCGCCGGGTTGCCGATGGCCGACCTGTCACGCCCGCTTTTCTGCTCGCTGCGCTTTACTGGCCTGCTGTGGAGGCCTGCGCGGAGCAGCTTG
>Ga0163109_10001197_pt1 | contig 20702 bp, 11 predicted proteins | sample CRUFie1St13metaG_FD_108704 | JGI IMG/M metagenome (GOLD analysis project Ga0163109, IMG submission 108704) | Marine microbial communities from the Costa Rica Dome - CRUD Field 142mm St13 metaG | ecosystem: Environmental > Aquatic > Marine > Oceanic > Photic zone | place: Costa Rica: the Eastern... | reverse complement strand
CTCAAATTAAGCAATCTGCCTACAATTTTAACTAGCTCCTTTTTTATGTTTACGCCTTTTGATGTCATGCTATATAGATGAAGAGATGCATTATCTAATTCAGTCATTTAAATAGTTAGAAACAAGTGAATTATACCAAAAAGTCTTGAATCAAATTAATAATATCCATTTGGATTTTTAGTTTGCCAATTCCAACTATCTCTGCACATTTCAAATAAAGATCTTTTTGTTTCCCAACCTAAAATTTTTTTGGAAAGAGAGGGATCTGCTACGCTTTTTGCCGTATCTCCAGACCTTCTATTGGTAATTTCAAAAGGAATATCAACCCCCGTAACCTCTCCAAAAGTTTTTAAAACTTCCAAAACAGAATGACCTTTTCCACTTCCCAAATTCAACTTAAGAATTTGCTTATTATTCTCTAACAATTTCTTAAGTGCAGATAAATGTCCCTCAGCAAGATCAACAACGTGTATGAAATCTCTTATTCCAGTTCCGTCTTCAGTAGGCCAATCATTCCCAAAAATCTTAAGTCTTTCTAATCTTCCTACAGCAACCTGACTTATAAATGGGAAAAGATTATTAGGAACCCCAAAAGGATCCTCACCAATTTGCCCACTAGAATGAGCACCAACCGGATTAAAATATCTAAGAATTGCTAAAGACCACTTATTATTTGAATTGTATAAATCAGTAAGAAAATCTTCAACTGCCGCCTTCGTATGTCCATATGGATTATGAGGTTTTATCGCATGATCTTCATTAATTTTTGCTGAATTAGTCGATCCATATATCGTTGCACTACTACTAAAAACCAATTTATAGCAATCATATTTTGTCATTACTTCAATTAAGTTTTTTGTACCAAACAAATTTACATCCCAATATTCAATTGGCTTAATAACAGATTCCGAAACTGACTTAAGTCCGGCAAAATGTAAAACTGCTGAGATCGGATTATCTGTCAATGAATAATTTTTAAAAATCTCATCTAATAAGTTTTTGTTTCTTATATCACCTTTAATGACTTTAATTCTCTTACTTAAATAAGTTGGCCCCCAGTCTAAAATTTTTTCAAACCTTTTAAAGACTATTTCAGAACTATTATAAAAAGAATCAAATATCACAAGATCATATCCTTCTTCCAGTAGTAAAAGAGAAGTATGACTACCAATAAATCCAGCTCCGCCTGTTACTAGCAAATTCATCAGAGCATTTTAGAATTACATTATTATATCAATGTTAGTCTTTAAGATAGAGGGCTTGATAATTATCAATAATAATATTGGTTTTAATTCAATTAAAATAATTTCTTTTTAATTAGTAAGTTTTAGATTAAATAAAAAAATAACTTTTGAATTGTTTTAATCCAAAAGTTATTTTAAATACTAATATTCAGTTTTACCGCGAGTAATTAGACTAATTGACTAATTTATTAAGCTAATGCTCTTCCCTCAGTGTATCCATGATTTAGATAATGCAGTGTGGCAAGATCTGTATTACTTCCGAACGCTGCGGTTAAGTCAGCATTAGCTGCAAGGTAAGAAGTAGCATTGAAAGTAGCTGATCTTCCTTCAGTAGAACCGTAATTAATATAGTGGGTAGTACCTGCAGTTGTGTCAGAACCGAAGGCGGCAATCAAGTCAGTATAACTTGCAATATAACCTAGCTCATCGAAAGTAACTGATCTTCCTTCGCTATAACCATAATTTACATAATGAGCAGTAGCAGCAGTACCGCCATTAGCTCCAAAGGCAGAAATTAAGTCAGAGTAACTAGCTATGTAACTTAACTCTTCGAAGGTATCAATAGAACGGCTTTCAGTATATCCATAATCAATATAATGACCATGAGCAGTAGTAGCATTTGACCCTAAGGCTGCCAATACATCAGTATTAGAAGCAAGATAACTAGTTGCGTCAAAGGTACCAACTAATTTAAGATCACTCGCTGTGGCAGTAGTGCCAAGTCCTGAGGTAACTGTTACTGTTTCGCTTCCTAAACCAAGTACTCCAGAACCTTGTGCAAGATAAGAAGTAATAAGATCTGTTGATGTACCCGAAACAGCCGTGGATAGCACATTGACACCAACCGTTGTTTTGGCGTTAAGAGCATTTATGTTTGCGGCTGAAACTGTTGTATCAGTGACGGTTACTGTGTAAGCATTTCCAGTACCAGTAAGAGTTGCGAGGGTATCTATATCATTAGTACCAATCGTTGCAGTTACTGTTCCTGTGGTAAGTGCATCAACAGCATTTGCCTGAGTTACTGTAAGTGAGGCATCAGTAACAGTAATTGCTTCGTTTGCTAATCCGGTAAGTGTTGTACCATTGTTTGCTGCGTAAAGTGCAATGATCTCAGCGTATGTACCTGTAATTGCTGTTGAATTAACAGTCACCAACCCAGTTGTATTAGTGTTAACAGTAGTTATGTCTGCAGCTGTTGCAGCACCAGTTACGGTTACCGCCTCATTTCCAAGGCCTGTAATTGTTCCAGCAGTATTAGCTGCATAAGCTGCATTTATAGCTGTAGCTGTACCTGAGAGTCCAGTCACTCCTGCCGCTGCTACTGCAATACTTGTTCCACTATCAATAGTGTTCAAATCAGCAGCGGATACTGTACCAGTATCAGATAACGTTATAGTTTCAGCTGCTAATCCAGTAACAGTACCAGCTGCTTGAGCCGCATAAAGTTCGGCTACCTCTGAAGTAAATCCAGTAATTGCGGCTTGTTGAATGTTTACTACACCAGTTGTCTTTGCTCTAAGGTTATTTAATTGTGCTGCAGTAGGTGCACCTGCATTAATATCTAACGCTAAAGCGTGACCAGTTTCTGTAATACAAGTAGCAGCGCTGAGGTTGGCGTAAGAATCAGCTGCGATTGACGCTGTAACTGTTCCAGTTGTAAGAGCGAGGAAAGTAGCTACATTATCGTCGGCAATAGTTCCTGAATCTACTGTCAGATTTTTAGCACTAAGATCAGATAGTCCAGCAGCTGCAACAGCATCTCGTATTTGTGTTTCAGTACCAGTGATCTCGGTTGAGTTGACAGTTACTTGAACAGTAGTTTTAGCATCCAGTCCATTTAAGGCATTTGCATTAGCTGATGCATCTGTGACAGTTACGGTATAAGCATGACCAGTTTCTGTAAGACCAGCGAGAGTTGCCATGTCTCCATCACTTATCGTCGCAGTAACTACTCCTGTAGTAAGTGCATTTAGTGCATTTGCCTCTGCAACTGTAATTGCATTTGAAACTGTTAACGCTTCATTTGCTAGGCCAGTAGTAGTTGTAGCTGTATTTAATGCATAAGCCGCCAGGATCTCAACGTTTGTTCCTGTGATAGTCGTTACATTTGCTGCACTGACAGCGCCGGTTGTTAGGGCATCAACCGCAACTATGTCAGTAGCTGCAATTGTTGTATCAGCTAGGGTTATAGCCTCATTAGCAAGACCAGCAACTTGAGTAGTAGGTGCGTCGTACAGTGTTTTTACGTCAGCAGCTGTACCAGTAATTGTTGTTGCACCTACTGTTATTAGCCCACTGGTTGCAGCATTTAATGCTATTAAGTCAGATGCTGCTACCGTATGAGCTCCTCCATCAGTTGTTTCATCAACAGTTATAGCTATTGCATGACCTGATACAAGTCCAGTAGTAGCGTGTGTGAGAGCAGCAGTATTAACAACATTATTAGAACCTGTGATTGTACCGGTAGTTAATCCATCTAGAATACGTATCTCTGCCAAAGTGGCATTGCCTGTATAAGTGACATCAACATCACCTATTCCAGTAATAGTCCCAGCGGCGTTTTCGTCTAGTGCAGCATCGACTTGTGCAAGATTACCGGTTATCGAAGTAACTGCCGAGGCATCTACAGCGACTGTAGTTACTGCGGAAAGGTTAGTTAATTGAACAGCTGTTGCCGTTGTATCAGTTACTGTGACTGTGTAAGCATGCCCAGTTTCTGTAAGGCCGGTGAGATTACCTGCTCCAGTGAAACTTCCAGCTGATATTGTTGCTGTAACAGCTCCAGTTGTAACCGCGGCAAGTGCTTCTGCCTCTGCAACTGTAAGTGAGGTATTTGATGGTATTATCGCCTCGTTTCCTAATCCAGTTGTAGTCCCAGCGGTGTTTAAGGCATAAGCTGCAAGGATCTCAACATTTGTTCCAGTGATAGTAGTTACTGCAGATGCATCTATAGGACGAGTAGTCTTAGTATCTATGGTTGGTATATCTGCAGCAGCAACTGTAGTATCTGTAATAGTTATTAAAAGATTATTAGTTGTTTCTGTAATACCCTTGAGAGTAGCTGCATCGCCATCACTTACTGTAGCAGTCACAATTCCAGTAGTTGCAGCAGCAATTGTATTTAACTGAGCAACAGTAACACCTCCAGTTACAGTTATTGCCTCATTACCTAAAGCTGCAATTTGTGTAGCACCTGCAGAGTATACGGCTATGAGATCTGCCGCTGATCCAGTAATTGTTGCAACTGTTGCATGTGTTGTTACTGTTCCAGTTGTTTTTGCATCTAGAGCAATAAGATCTGCCGCTGCTACTGAATCTTCGTCGATGACCATATCGACGTTGTGGACTCTAGTAGTATCATCAGCTCCAGCTGTAGCATGTAATAGTAATGCTCGAGTTGTATCAGTTACAGTTCCAGAGATAGTACCTGATGTTAAATCTTCGAGAGCATTTAAATTTGCAGCTGTAAACGTTCCAGTAACAGTCAAATTTGCTGCTCCCAGTCCAGCAATCGCAGTTCCTGCTGCACTAGCTGTTTGAACAGTAGTTAAGTCAGCGACAGATCCTGTAACTGTTGTTGCTACTGAAGTTACAAGACCAGTTGTTAAGCCATTTACGGTAATTACATCCGCTGCTGCAACTGTTGCTTCGGTTAAAGTTATCGCCTGGTTCGCTGTTCCAGTAATGGTATTAACACCAGCGGTATCTGCTAAGTAGACTGCTGAAATCTCATCTTGAGTACCAACAAGTGTCGTTGCTGTATGTGTTACGAGACCTGATGTAGCTGCATCAATCGTGATCAAGTCAACTGCATTAAGAGTTCCACCAGTGACTGTAACAGCATTATTTTCTAGACCAGTAAGTTGAGTGGTTCCAGCTACAACACTTGCTGCTGCTGTGTTTGCCGCTAATACAGTCTTTAAATCAGCTGCTGAACCAGTCAAAGCATGAGTTTCAGTGCAAGTTATTAATCCATTTGTAAGACCATTAAGAGTAATTAGACTTGCAGCAGTATATGAGTCAACACCACCTATGGTATCTACATTTATAGATATATTATGTCCTGTTTCTGCTAGAACATTAGCACCAGATAGGAAGTCGTTGATTTCAACGCTTGAGGATGTTGCAGTAACTGTTCCTGTAGTTTTACCTATAACTGTATTTATTTTGGCGTTTGTATACGTAGCTGTAGCATCATGATTAACATCATTAGCAGAAGCATCTAGAGTTACATTTATTGCACTTAAACCGGCAATTGTTGGGGTTGCTGCCGCTGCTGCATCTAAGACAACATTGACATCTGTATAGTTACCTTCAATAGCTGCACCGGTTACAGTAACTAATCCTGTTGTTTGACCATCAATAGCTTCAAGTGTTTCAGCTGGAACAGATGCATCAGTTACTGTTGCTGTAATGCCCTGAGCTACTCCGGCCGCAAGCGCTAGACCAGTAACACCTCCAGCTCCTGAATTGGCAGTAAATGCCGCAGTTACTGCTGCAGCAGTACCTGTAAGTCCTGTAACTCCACTACCAAGAGTAACTAGTCCTGAAGTTGCAGCATTAATAGTATTTATGTCAGCAGCACTAACTACACCTGTATCAGTTATTGTTACTGCCTCATCTCCATCTAAATTAACAGTTTCACCTGCTCCTTCAGCCGCATAAGCTGCAACCACATCAGCCAAAGTACCTGTAAGAGTAGTTGTTGCAGTAGCATCAACATCAACGGTAGTCTTTGCATCAAGAGCATTTAGAGCTGCAGCAGAAACTGTTGTATCAGTAACTGTAATTGTCAGTGCATTAGGAAAAGCAGTAGTACCGTCAGCTTCTGTATCTGTAACAAGACCAGAGAGAGTTGCAATATCTCCATCACTTATGGTCGCAGTAACTAGCCCGGTTGTGAATCCAACTACGGAATTAGCCTGTGCAACGGTTAAAGCTACACCAGGTGTTATTGGTTCGTTTCCAAGACCAGTAATTTCTCCAGCAGCGGCAGCTGTATAAAGAGTATTGATATCAGCAAAGGAAGAAGTGGCCACGATACCGGTTGTTGCGGCAGCATTAACTGGAAGAGTTGTTGCAGCATTAACAGTATTTAATTGAGCTGCAGTAGCAGTCGCAGCAGGAGTAGTGATTGTTAACGCATTTCCAGTTCCTGTAAGAGTTGCGAGTTCTGCGTGGGTTTCAGTAGCTGCAATTGTGGCAGTAATTATTCCAGTAGTATTAGCGTCTATTGCATTAACCTGATCAACAGTAACGGTTGCATCAGTGAGAGTTACATTAGCTGCACCTAATCCGGTAATAGCTGTTGCAGCAGCGGATAGAGCAGTATTAACTTCGGCATATGTACCTGAAATAGCTGTAGCAGAAGATGCAGTTACTAATCCAGTTGTTAGACCATCAATATCGTTTATTGCTTCAGCATCAATCGTAGTATCAGTTACCGTTACAGCAACATCGGCATTGTCAGTAATTGTCCCATCTTGCATTGCTGTTTCAACAGCGGCTGCAGCACCGGTAATAGTGGTAGCTGCTGTTGCAGTTATAGCTCCTGTAGCTGCAGCAATAGTATTTAAGTCAGCGGCAGCAACAGTAGTATCGCTAAGAATGACAGTTTCATTACCTAGAGTGGCATTTGTATCTGCATAGAGAGATACAACAGCCGAAGCTGGTGAAGATTCAATCCCGGTTATAGAGGTAAAGACAGGTGCAAGTGATGTAACAGCTTTAACTGCATTAAGCTCAGCTGCTGTAGCAGTTCCATCAGTTGTAGTAAGTGTAAAGGCGTTAATTCTACCTGCACGAACAGTAATAGCACCTAAAAGAGCAGCTGTAGCAGGTGCGACAGTAGCTGTGATTGTTGTAGCTGGAACTGAGCTTAATGTAGAGGCTTCAGCAGGCGTAATTTGGCCTTGAATTGTAATAGTACTTGAAGCGCTATATCCCGTAATAGAAGAAGGGTTAGCTACAAGTGCGGCGACTTGGCCAGCTGTAATTGTTATTGCCAAAGTATGCTCCCAGTTGTTAATGACTTCTGAAGTGAAAGGTAATGAATTAGGACTAAAAGGAATTATTTTATTAGAAGCAGACTTGTAGTTATATGTATTGAGGTCCCAAGATCCACCTAGAGATTTATGTCCAACTAATTTATCAGAATAATTAACATCACAGCAGAAAGTATCTGATAAAGCTTTGATAAATTCAATATCTTGCCCAACATTACAAGAAAGAAGAGAAATGTTTTCTATACATATAGAATTATTTTCCGAAAATTCAATTAAGGATTGTGTGTTTACTACTTCATTACCTATTTTCAACTCTCCAGCCATTCCATGGCAAAGTACAAATAAATTTTTAATTTTTTGAGTAGAGTAATTAGAAAGTATTGTTAAGAAATTTTCAGAACTTTCAATAGGAACTAATTTTGTGTCCTTAGAGATGTATGGTAATAAATTATCTCTTCCTTCTAGATTAGTATCGTAAAAGAATAAATCTAACCCCTTGTCTAGGGACTTAAATGCTGTGTGAGACAAGGTTTTTTCTAAAGTTGCGACCATTTGCCGTTAATTCTGAAAATAAATTAAACCGACTATAGCATATTTACCTATTTAGAGAATAGTTAGGAGAACCATTTTAAGCGAATATGCTGTTTTAAAAACAAACAATGAATATATCAAAATAGTGCTAAAAACAACTGGAAAAAATAATTATTCTTGTTATAGTGCTGCTTCTTTAGTAGAAAATTATTTTTAACGCCATTACTATCAACTTATTTCATAGGGGACAGAATTTTTATTGTCTTTTTAAAATTAGTAAATAAAAATCAAATAAAATTATTTTTTTTGGATAATCGCTCTTATAATTTTAGAATTGATTGGCAATGTTAGTTAGTTATTTTTTTTTAAGCTTTTAATTTAGGAATATTTATTTACCGGATGATTTGAGTAATCAGATCTAATAAAAAGTAATTTAATTTTAATTTTATAGAATTAAATTCTTTTCAAAGCATCCGTTTTTTTCTCAAAATTACTAAATAAAAGCTGCAAATAGCTCACCTTTCTTAGCTTGATATTTGCTGATAAAGACATACCAACTTGTAGTGGTAAGGTAGATCCATCTTGAATTTTAAAAGTTTGTTCCTCCAACTCAATAGTTGCTGGATATTTGTATTCAGTCCTTTGCTCTAGCTGAGAAGGAGGCAATGCATCTGATCCAATTTTTTTTACGCTTCCCATCAACACTCCAAAATCAGTTGAGGGGAAAGAATCAATACTTATTTCAACGGGCATACCCACTTTTACAAAGCCAATTTTATTACTTGGAATTTCAATATCTGCTTCAAGATCATCAAATGGAACTATTTTCATAATTGGCTCACTTGATTGAGCAACATAACCTTCAGTTGTTGGTTTTAAATCAAAAACTATTCCTGAAACTGGTGACTTAAGTGATTGATATTTTAGGGTAACTTTAGCAGCGATTAGTTCAGATTTTAAAGATGCTATTTCAGCTCTAATAAATGCTTGTTCAGATTCCAATTTTTTTAAATCTTGATTTATAAGACCAGCAGATATTTCTTTTTCAATTTTCAATTTTGATAATTCACTTACTATGTCGTCATGATTGATTTTGTATTCAAGATATTTAAATTTTGAGATTCCACCATCTTTATATAACTGCTCAAGTTTATTAAGAAGTACCAAATTCATATCTTTTTTTTCAGATGTACTTCTTATTTTCTCTTGAATCAATAAAAGTTCTTGTTTTTTTTGATCCCTTTTTAAAGAAAGAATGGAATTATTTTTTTCTAACTGTAATTCCTTTTCTTCTAATGCATTTTGAAATGATTTATATTTTTCAAAGGAAGCTTCTTTATCTAATTGAACGAGAACTTGATTTTTATCAACATTATCTCCCGACTCTACCAGGATTTCTTCGATAACCCCTCCTATTGGTATTTGAATATCTTTAACATCTCCTTTTGGCTCTAATTTTCCAAGTGCTACTACAACCTCATCAGTCTTGGCAAAACTTAACCATAAAACAGCAAAGGATGAAGTCCCTATTAATGTCCAAGTTACTGACTTTAACCAAAAGCTGCTTTGTTTTAAAAGAGATTCATCAAAAGATATATTTTTAAAACTTCTTTCAATTTTATCCTGAGCCTTATTGAAATATTGTTGTGCTTTATAAGCATATTTATCAATGCCATATTGTTTCAAATTCTTTTTTAATATGCTTTTGGCTTTAAAAATATTTTTTTTTGAATTTTTTTGAAAATCGTCAAAGGATGACTTACTAAAACTTTTTTTTATTTTATTTTTAAATTTACTAATAAAATGCCTCATCCTATATTGCCCTGTTGACTCTCTAGTGCATAATATCTACCTTTATTAGTCATCAATTCTTGATATGAACCCATTTCATCTAACTTACCATTGTGCATGACTATAATCAGATCGGAATTTTTTATTGTTGCAAGTCTATGTGTAATAAAAAATACCGTATTATTTTGGAGATTGTTAATTAAATTATCACATAATTTTCTTTCAGTATTATAGTCAAGAGCACTTGTAGCTTCATCCAATATTAAAATATTAGGTTTGTTTAAAAGTGTCCTGGCTATAGCAATTCTTTGCCTTTGCCCACCACTCAATGCGGAGCCCCTTTCCCCAACCTCAGTACTATAACCATTAGGTAAATTCATTATAAAATCATGAGCTTCAGCCAATTTAGCAGCCTTAATTATCTCATCATTTGAAGCCTCTGATTGAGTTAAGGCTATATTCTCCATTACTGTACCTGAGAACAGTATAGGCTCTTGAGGTACAATTCCTATTTGTCTTCTAAGAGAATAAAGCTCAACTTTATCTATATCATAACCATCTATTTTTACCTTACCTTGATTGGGAGAATAAAGCCTTGATAGTAATTTCATAAGTGTACTCTTACCACTACCACTTTCCCCTACTATTCCAATAAATTGACCTTTATCAATTTCAAAACTTACGTTATTCAAAACATTAGAATTACTTTTATCGAATGAAAATGTAACGTCTTCGAAACTTACGCTCCCATTGACAGGTGGCATAGAAATTTTCTGTTTATCCAATTCATCTGATTCTTGAGGGGTATCAATAACATCTCCTAACCTTTCAAAACTTACCTTCAATTCTTGAATATTTTGCCATATTGTTGACAGCCTCAACAAAGGTTGTGTTACGTAACTAGAAATTATCCTAAAGGCAATTAATTGCCCTAAAGTAAGTTGACCTTTTAAAACCAGAGTAGCGCCAACCCATAAGACCAAGAGTTGTGATATTTTTTGCAAAACTTGACTGATTTGCCCAATAGTTGTTCCACTTACTGTTCTCTCAAAGGATCTTGCAATATATTTTGAATAAAGTTGCTGCCATTTCCATCTACTTATAGTTTCAATATTTTGAGATTTGACAGTTTGTATTGATGTAATTACCTCAACTAAATGACTTTTTGTCTTTGCATTATCTTCTGCTGCCTGTCTAAATTGTCTTCTAAAAAGTGGCGCTCCTAATAAAGTAATGGCTATTTGAATAGGCACTACAACCAAAGCAATAAGAGTAAGCAATGCACTATAAATAAACATCACCAAAATATAAATTACAGAAAAAATTGCATCCAAAATTGTTGATAAAGCTTGGCCTGTTAAAAATTCTCGGATTTTTTCTAGTTCATCAATTCGCGAACCCAGCTCTCCTACAGGTCTTTTATCAAAATAATTCAAAGGTAATCTTAATAAATGATCAATTACTTCTGAACCTAATTTTTGGTCAATTCTATTGGTAGTTTCAGCAAATAAAAAAGTTTTTAAACTTCCAAGGATTCCTTCTAATAAAGTGACAAATAATAATGCTATGCCTAAAACTTGAAGAGTATCTAAACTCCTCTGAGAAATAACTTTATCAATGATTACTTGTATAAGAAGTGGATTTCCAAGAGTGAATAACTGAACAACGAAACTTGCAATTAAAACCTGAATAAGTACAACTTTATATTTTTGTATAGCTGGCCAAAACCAATTCAAATTAAAAATTTTATGAGGAGTTTCTTTTGTTTTTTCTAAAAGAAGAATATTAATTTCATCCTCAAATATGCTTTTAAAATTATCACTTGAAATATTGATCAGACCTTCAACAGGAGAAGCTATTAAAATTCCGTCTTGACTACTTTTTACAATAAGTGCAAAACTTTGATTCCAATTAATTACACAAGGAGTTTGTAATCTACTCGCCATTCTTGATGGAATTGATCCACTTGTTACATGCAAACCTAAATTAGATAGAAGTTCACCTATCAACCTCAAATCTATTTCAGCCCCTCTATTCTCGAAATCTCTTAATATCTTCTCTAATGAATCTTTTCTTATTGGAATTTTTAAGATTCTAGAGATCATTTGAAAACATGCAATGGTTTCTCGCACTAAACCATCACCCCTAACAAGAATGTCTTCTGAAAATTCTGGATTATTAAAAACGCTCAAGGGAGCCTTAGATGGAGCGCTTTTTACATTTGAATTAATATCAAAATCTTCTTGAGGATCTTCATAATTGATTAAATTTTTAGTTTCTTTTATAGTTTTTTGATCAAATTCATACTCAACCGAAATAAAGCGAATTTTTTTTTGATTATCAAAATTTTTGAAAAGGTCATCAACTTTATTTGTATTATCTATTAGAGAATACAAATCAAACCCCTCAAGTTTTTGTGCTAAATAAATTTTTCTATTATTTATTTTTATTAAATCAATAATTTCTTCTGAATTGCAAAAAATAGTATGGAAAGAATTTTTTAATTCTGAAAACAAATCGGAAAGAGATTTTTCTTTATTTATAGGGTTTTTACTTAAATAATCTGCTAAATCAATCACCTCTGATTCGCAAATATTTGAATTAAAAAATTCTTTAAATTTTAAATCATTATGATAAAGACTTTTAAATTCTTTATCACTTATTTTGTAAGCCAATAATTCTGTTGAAGCTCTAATGTTTTCACAAGCAGCAGATCTAATTAGGGATATTGCCCCTACACATGAACCTTTAGATATTTTTGTAATAGTTTTAAATTTATTATCTTCCTTATAGATAATTCTGGCTGATCCTTCTTCTATGAAATAAACAGATCCTGATAAATATTTATTATCGGAAATGGATTGACCCATCTTAAATTTAAGCTTTTCTCCATGTTTTACAAAAACTGATCTTGTGTATTTATAATTTTCAATATCCATAAACTTTTAAATTCAAATAGGAGTATTATCTATTAATTTCTTTGAAGAATTAATAGTCAATATATTAACCCATTTATCGAATAATGAAAGTGTTATTTCTTGTCTAAGAAAATCATCAAGTTTCGCCTCAATTTTTTCTTCTAGCCTAACTACAACCCACCATTTATCAATTTGAAATGGATTTAAAAGTTCACATTTTTTTGCTGTCAATAGTTTTTCTTTTAAAACCGGATGAACATTTCCAAGGCTCTGTGGTCCAATTAGGCCCATATTATTTGTGTTACCTTCTAAAGAATATTTCTTTGCCAAAGAGGAAAATTCTGCTTCTTCTGAATCTAATTGGAGATATAGTTCATGTGCCAAATCAGATTCTTTTACAGTTATTAGACTGTAAGTATATTTGTCTAAAAGTGTTTTTGATTTAATAAATTCTGTTTCTGCATTTTTAGAAAACTCATTTAATGCTATAGATTTAATTTTCTCAGAATTTTCTAGATTTTTTTTATGATCCTCTAAGGTCATACTTTTAAGGGCTAAGAATTTTATTAGATTATTTTCATCTTTTATATTATTTTTCCTACAAAAATCTTCATTTAATTCATCTATATTTACTTTTAAATCAACTTTAGAACAAATAATATTAGTAATATAATTTTTCAAGAATTGAAATAGAAGATTGTTTTTCCTTAAAAGGTATACAAATTCAATAGATAAATCATTCAGATTATCTTCTATATCTTTTTCAAGATCAATCATTAAATAAAATTTTAATAAATGAAAATCATAACATTTAATAATGAATTAATTTAGGAAAAAAACTAAAACTCGATTAAAAATTATAATTCTCATAGCAAATCATAAAGCAGATTAACAAATTTATTCAAAAAAAATTATTTAAACAAATACGTTGATTAAAAATTTCATCGGCATTGACTTTGATGCAGTTAAAAAACACTTTGTTAACTTATGGATCATTAGAAATCGTAACTTTATACTATTTAAAGTAATTCTTTTTTATACTCAAAAATAGATTTTTACACTTCTAATAAAATAAAAAATTTAAACTTCCAATAATTTACATAAACATAATTATCAGTTAGATTAGAACTTATTTTAGTTAATATAATGGTTGTATCAGAGAGTAATAAAGATATATTTTTGTTTTATGGCGTTTACGATACTAATCAGTTATTAAAAAATGATTTAGGGTTTATACCTTGTGTCTTTGAAAATAAATACCCTTGGAAATTTGAATTTCAGATATATAAAGCTATATACAATTTGGTATTGCAATCTCAAGAGAATGAAGAAAGTATGATTGGATTATTTAGTTCCTCATTTCAGGAGAGAACAGGTTTAGATTATCAAGCAATTTGTAAATTAATAAAAGAAAATAAAGCTGATATTTATGTATTTTCTCCATATCAATATCATTCCCTAATTTACTATAACTACTGGGATCAAGCTGAGATTTGCCACAAAGGTATAAGGAATGAAGTCAAGAAAATATTTTCTTTACATAAGAACTCTCCAACAATTGATTTTCAATCAAGAACTCCAAAAATAAATTTCTCTTACTGCAATTTTTGGGTTGCAAAAAGAGACTTTTTTATAAAGATTGTCAAAGAAATGATACATCTTGATGAAATAATGACAAAGAATAAACTTGGGTTAAAAGACACTTCTCACAAATCACAATTTGTATATAGTTTTAATGAATCTTTAAAGAAAAACTATAAATTATACCCATTTATAATGGAAAGATATTTGTCAACTTATATAATGGATAATAATAATAAAATAAAACCAAAGGTATACTATTGGAATGACAATAGAGCTCCATTAGAACAAGTAGAGAAATTAGAAGGTCTTAAGGATAGTTTTAAAGGTCCCCTTGCTAGAGGTGAATTTTATAGATCTAAAAAAACAATTTTTAAAAACAAAAGGGATTTTTATGAAAAAATATGGGTTAATGAGGACTTTGAAAAATTAGATAAATTAAATCCTATTAAAGCAAAGAGGATCAATGATTTATGCAATTTTATTTAACTACACTTAAATAAAGATTATAAATTTTATTATCACATTTAATAATTAAACTTTTATTTAAATAAAATCAAAAACCAAATTCAAATAAAATTAAATTTTTTTGATTAAATAAACATCCCAATTTAAATAATCTTTTTTTAATACCTTTGATGTAGTCCTAAAATGATCTTTTAGGATTATTTCATAAATCTTGTTCTAATATTATTTTCAAGTTTTTTTTATATGCTTCTATTGAATGGTTAGACATAATGATATTTTTGGCATTTATAGATTTTGAGATTGCCTCTTTATAATCACTAAACACTTCCAACATTAACAGCTTTAAATGATTAACGTCAGGATCATACCAGGAACAATTATCAGATAAAGGGTATTCATCTTTATTTATTTTTATGAGTTTTCCATTAATCAAGTATGAGGTATCATTATTGCAAAAATCTAAGTTGCCAGAATAATTACTTACTATCGCAGGCGTCCCGAGAGACATTGATTCAGCTATATTTCTTCCAAATCCCTCTGATCTATGTGGGGATATATAACAATGTGACTTGGACAATAAAGTTAAGTAATCTTTTTTAGCTAATTTTTCAGACAATATAAAAATTTCCTCAACCTTATCAATTTCATTTACGATAATATGATGTCTTTTATTTGAGAAATTAGTCAATCTAAGTATTAGACGTGGTTTTTTTTGATTTTTTAAAAAATATTCTTTTATTAGACTTTTAAAAGCTTTAATTGCACATAATGGATTTTTTCTTGAAATGTAAGAATTCATATCAGCAGAATAAACAAAAGTAAATTCATCAAATTTATCTTCTTTTATTTCATATTCAATATCTACATAGTGGGGAAGAATTTTTACATCTTTATGGATTTTAGAATAAACTTGCTTTAGGAATTTTGATGGTGCTAAGACAATATCAATTTTTTTAAATATACATTCAAAATTTTTGGGTAATGATTCCAATTCCCAAGGCATTAAAGCGTATATTTTATTTTTATAACAATAAGAAGGAGTTTTGATTAAAAGATATAGTAGTTCTACAGGCGGTAGTGCAATAAAATTACTTTTAGAATTTACATAATCGTAAATTTTATAATTTAAATGTATTTCATTATTCAAACTCGATAGAGGAATATTTGAGGCCTTTACAAACGGTGTTATTTCCCTTATTGATTTATAAAGATTTCTAGCATCTTCACTTATACCTAACTGATAATTATGGAATCCAGTTACTGAAATTTTTTCGTTGGCAAAATTCTTATTTTTTTTATCTTTTGAACTAACTGGAATATATTCTTGGAATCTAGGGTATTCTTTATATCCTTTTTGATTCCACCAATTTAATAAAAAATCTTCAAGAGATGACTCTTGTTGTCTAAAATTGTTTGTAAGATCTTTTCTTGAATTAAAAATTTGTAAAAGAAATTTAGAAAAATCTCCAGAGTTTTTATTATCTAAATACTCAATGTATATTTGATCAATTGTTTTTTTAAGAGGGTATTGCTTTAAATAATTATAAAAATAATTATAAATATAAGGAAGTTTATTAGGATCAACTTTGGCAGTTTTTTCGTAGAGAATCTGATTTAAATAGGTAGCATATTTCGTCCTATTATCATTTAATTTTGAATATTCTAGAAAAATTGATAAAAAATTTATCTCTTCGTTAATATCTAAATAATTATCCGCAAAAATAATATTTTCCTCTTCTTTTCTCTTATTTATTGCGCCAGGAAGGTTTGGAAATATAAGGTTTGTATATTTAAATTCAACTGAATATACTCCTAATATCCATTCAAAATATTTTTTATAATTGTCAGAATTAGAGTCTCTTTTATCAAATAGAGAATTGCAAAATTCTAGATGTTTAAATCTTGAACATATTGCTATATGTGTGTCATATAAACCATTTTCATTTTTTGAAAAAAAGAATAAATCCCTCAAGTTTTTAGAAGGAAGCCAAAAGTAATTATATTCATTAACTTCCGCTGACTCTTTCCACCAAAGAAATAATGCAAGAATTCCCCATTTTTCCTGAACAGGGAAAAGAGGTTGCAAATCACCTCTTAGTTTATATATTGAATAAACAAATTGAGGTATGTATTTTTCTAATTCTTTCATTAATTAATTAAGAAAAATTAGACCATATTTTAATTTAGGATACAATAGTTTATTTAAAAATTCATTGGTTTGTGAGAGAAGAATGTTTCTCTACTATAAATAAGATAAATTTAATTTAATATCTCAATAGCTCAATTAGTTTATATTATAGAGATTTGAGTGAAGCTTAGATTTTACTTATTAAATCAATGGAAATTGTATTAGCGACATACCCATGGGCTTATTTCACACCTGGTGGTGGCGAAATTCAGATAGAAATGCTTAACAAATATCTTAAGGGAAAAGGTATTACTATACATAAATTCGACACATGGAGTCCTAAAGAAAAGCCAAATATTTATCACTTTTTTTCATGCATGGGTGGATCAATCGATTTCTGTAATTATCTAAAAAGTATTAATAAAAAATTAATTGTAAGTGCTTCTCTTTGGATTACTAGAGATACTCTCGATAACTATAATATTGATCAAATAAAGTCACAGTTATTAATTTCAGATAGAATTATTGTTAACTCAAAAAAAGAAAAGGATTTACTAAGTGATGTTTTTGAAATTGAAAAGTCCAAATTTAGAGTTGTCTATAATGGTTTCGAACCGGATTTATTAAAATATAGAAATAAGAAATTTAAAAAATCAAAAAGAATACCTGTCGATTGGAAAGAATATATATTGTGCATAGCAAACATCGAAACAAGAAAAAATCAAAAAATACTCATAGAAGCATGTAAGGCAAGTAAAAAAAAGCTTGTTTTAGTAGGACATATAAGAGATAAAGATTATTTTAGATCCTTAGAATTAGATAGTAATGATTCAGTTATATATTATGGTTCAGTGGAAAATCATTCATCCGAATTTTTTAGTTTATTACTAAATGCCAAATGTTTTATATTACCTTCAAAATTAGAGACCCCAGGATTAGCGGCGCTAGAAGCAGCAGCTCTTGGAATACCAATAATAGTAACTTCCGAAGGATGTGCAAAAGAATATTTCGGAAGAATAGATACTTACTATGACGGTAAAAAGGGAGATGTTAAAGAACTTTCAGATTTAATTAGTAAAGTATTTATTAATCAAAATTCAGGTCTTGTCAATTTTGATCAAATAAAATTTTTTTCTTGGGATAAATGTGTAGATAATCAAATCCTTATTTATGAGGAATTAATGTGAAAATTATTATTTATTCCCAGAATTTAGTATCTATGGATGGAGTAGGTAATTCTTCAATATATTTTATGAATTTACTTAAAAATTTTTATGATGTTGAACTTATCGCGCATTATTCGAATATAAATGGTGTCACCAATTTCAATGAATATCTTAAAAAACATGACCCTAATAACATACTTTTTTATCATTATTCAATAGAAGATATCAATTTAAAATTATTACTTTCGTTGAGTTTTAAAAAAAGAATAATTTTTTTTCATGGTATAACTCCACCTAAGTTTTTTTCATATAACAGCGAATTATTTAATAATTGCAAAAAGGGCTTGTCTGATATTAATTTAATTAATGATTTTGATTTATACATTTCAAATTCAACAGAATCAAAAAATCAATTTCTAAATGAAGTCAAATATAACTTTATTGATAAAAAAAATTTTATTATTATGCCTCCAATTGACTTGTTTTTAAAAAGTAAAAAAAATTACAAAGCTAATTGTTTAAAATCAGAAATTAATTTTTATTATTGCGGAACACTTAGTAACCATAAGAATGTAAATTCTTTGTTAGAACTATTCAATCAAAACACTGAACATAAATTATCTATATTTACATCTGCATCTAAAGAAGATTGTTTAAATTATGTTGGAGAAGATAAATATAAGGAATTTACAAAATATAGAGTTAATTTTTTTCATAAACTAGAAGATGAAAAGATGAATAATAATTTAAAGAATATGAATTGTTTTATAACTCTTAGTTTACACGAGGGTTTTTGCATCCCATTATTTAATGCAATAGATAATTTTAATCCTGTTTTATCTTATCCTTTAAAATGTCTTCAAGATTATTTTCCAAAAGAATACAAATTCATTTCTCAAGACGATTGCTTTGAGGATATTCAAAAAAAATATCTTTATAATTTTGGGAAAATTAATAAATTTAGAAATTTCATTAAAGATAAGTCAAAAAGCTTAACAATATCAGGCTTAAATAAAATAAAAAAAATTATTGAATAATTCAAATCTACCAAATTTATTTTTTTTACTAGAAATATATACAGTCGTTAAAGTCTATTTTTTAGAAAAATTATAATTTTTTAAATTTTTAATAAAACCTTAAAAAATTGGTGATCTTCTCCTATAAAATTAGTATATATAAAAAAATAATTTGAATAAATATAGAGTTTTAGTATTAAATAGGCTATCCTTGGTTGACCCCAAACAGCTTGGAAGGTCAATAGTTAACAGACTTACGGAACCTTTAGAATTTCTTTCCCATAAAGGGATTGTTGAATATGAAGTATTAAATCCAGATAGCTTAACTTATGAAATATTAGAAAGCAAAAAATTTGACGTAGTATTTATAAATAAATCTTGTGACCAATCAACACTAGAAGTAGCAAGAATAATTGCCTCTTTAAAAATAAAAATTGTTTATGATTTGGATGACAATATTTTTGAATTTCCTAGTTATTCTAATGGTAGTTCTGAAAACAATTCTATTGGACTAGAGATCTTAAAAATTTCCTCAAACATAATAACTTGCAATTTACCCCTTGAGAGATTGATTTGGAAGCACCTCAAAAAAAGAACAACAATTATAGAACATGGTATTAATGTAGAGAAATATACTAAGAATAATCAGAGGATAGAGTCAAAACATCCAAAAATGGTTTTTACAAATGCAGATAATCTTAAATTCAATAATTTCAAAGGACAATTTCTTTTAGCACTATATAAAATTCAAGAAGAATTCCCTGATCTTGAAATCAATGTTTATTCTGACAAAGAAAGAATTCTTGGGGATAAACTCAAATATGTTGATTTAGGAAGTAGATCTTATTCAGATCACAAACTAGAATTGGCAAATTCAGATTATTGGTTTGCAATTGTACCTTTAGCAGCAGGAGAAGAACCTGAACTGAATAATTTCCATAATTGTAAAAGCCCTATCAAGTATTTAGATTACGGTATGTCTTCAATTCCAACAATTTTTTCTGACGCCTATATATATCAAGGTGTAATAGAACATTTAGAAACCGGAATATTGACAAGAAATAATCATAGTAGTTGGCTTTATTGGATGCGCAGACTTATTCTTGATAAAGAACTACGTGAAAAGTTGGCACAGAATTCACATCGCGACATTAAAGAAAATCATAATATACAAAGAATGAGTGATAAAATTTTGAATGTTATTTATAACTAGAACTTGCTTTACTTAATAAGACACTCTGAATCAATCTGCAACCTTCTAACATCATCAACTGGCTCAGTATTTGATGAGCTAAGCTTTGATGGCAGAAAAGAATGTTTAGAATTGAGAAACTTTTCAAAAGATTTAAAACAAAAGTTAAATTTAAAAATATTTAGTTCTTCGGCAGCAAGATCACTTGAAACTAGTGTTTTATTATTTGGAAAAGATATAAAAATTGATCAGAATTGGTTAGAGACCAATGGTGGATATCTTCAAGATATTCCTGAAAAATATGTAAATAATTTTTTTAAACTAAAAAATAATATTGGCAGAAAATATCCTAATGGAGAAAGTAACCAATTTATGCAAGAGCGTGTAATAAGGGCTTTAAAAAAGTATTTAGAATTAATTAAAAAGGAAAATATAGCTATAGTGACTCACTTAGGACCAATATTAGCTGTGGCAGAATATATGAATTACAATATTTCAAGTGTTAATAATCTTGATGGTCTTGTAATTACTTATGATGATAAAAAATATAAATTAACAACCCATAATAAACTCATAACCAATTTTTAATTTGCTCCTCAATAAATTGAGTATCTTTTAATTATCTTAAATTGATCGTATTAATTTTTAGAAAAATTTAAATT
>Ga0163109_10001195_pt1 | contig 20716 bp, 26 predicted proteins | sample CRUFie1St13metaG_FD_108704 | JGI IMG/M metagenome (GOLD analysis project Ga0163109, IMG submission 108704) | Marine microbial communities from the Costa Rica Dome - CRUD Field 142mm St13 metaG | ecosystem: Environmental > Aquatic > Marine > Oceanic > Photic zone | place: Costa Rica: the Eastern... | reverse complement strand
TACAACGAGGATTCCCCGGATCAGGGTGTTGCGGAAATCATCATTGGTAAGCAGCGTAACGGCCCCATTGGTACCTGCAGGCTGTCTTTCCAGGGACAGTTCACTAGATTCGAAAATCTCGCCAGGAGCGACTATGAAAATTACGGCATCTAGCGACTCGCCTCCTATCGACCCGCTGGCACTCGGTAAAATGTTGGGAAATTACGCCGCACTGTTGCAAATCATCTTCGTCAAGTTCCGACAAAAGTATTCCCGCTATGGGCTAACTTATAGCAAGCGGCGATCTTGAGCTTATTCGTGCGTCAGCTCACCGCTTGAAAGGCACCTGCAGTAATACTTAAGAGACGCCGTTATTGAATATTGCTTACTTGCTCGAGACTGCCATGGCAGCTGGCGATATGTTGCAAATACCCGGTTTGATTACCACGCTTTAATCAGGGCGGGAGCCTCTCGAGCAAAACCTTGCCGACCGGGGGCCTTACTTAGAGTCCTAGTTCCTTCCTGAGCGCGGATAGGGCACTTTTTCGCTCGTTGAGATCCATACTGGCCGCCTCATTCGGCGTCTCTAGTTGCTTGCGCTCGGGGATTATCAATGTTTCACCACGCAGGGCTCGCTTTAGCCAGAGGTTGTAGTGACCTTGAAATACTGGCCAAGCTTCGCTGCGCGCATGATTGGCCAGCAGGTACCAGCTAGCGTCCCTACCCGCGAGATAGACGATTGGATGAGACCAGCTGGCCTCAGCTTTTGGGCTGGGTGCCAAGCAAGCCTCCTGGTACGCGCTGGCCGGCGACGGCAGCCCCAGCTCGGTCAGCGCGTCGGAGCAGCTTTCCAGCATGCGATTCAGCGTCGGTAGATAGTCACTGCCCTCTATTGCTCGGCGCGCACCCATTAGTATGAGCTCACCCGAAAATTCGCCGAGCGCTTCCAGCCAAAGTCGTTTGACCTGACCCAGTTGCTGCGCGTCTGACCACGCCGCGTAATACTGATTGTGGTAGTTCAGCCGGAAGAGAGCGAACACCTGATTGATGGCCTCGATCAGGCCTGAGTCTTCGCGATCGACACACTCATCCTGCCCAGCTGGTGTCGCTGAGGTCGTCTGAGATGCTTCGGTCTTTTGTGCGATCTCCTGGGCTAGTTCCGCTGCCTGTCTTTGATCTGCCACTAATCTGCTCCTGATGACGTTGCCATTGGTATTTTACATGCTGCAAGAATTTCGCGTTCCACGATGTATGGACTTCATTGCTGTCTACCCAATAGACAACAAATTCTCGAAGTACCGTATCGGCAAAGCTCTGGGATATTCCCGACAATTGAAGTGTCTCGTAAACCGCGGCATTGGGCATCCAGTCGGGTTTAAGACGTTCCGGTACGGTGCTGTGTTGCAAGCTGTTTTCGTGTCGTGCCCAGCGCTGCCGTGCAAACTGAATGAATTTGCTATTAACGTCTTTTGGTGCGCCTCCTCGCTCCTTCCAATACAGGATGAACTCGGGTCGGATAGATTCGATAAACTCCGAGGGCATTTCCGTGCGGGCCAGAATCTCCTGGGCATCGAGACTCGGTTGCCATGCGTTATCAAATCGCGCCGGTTCTTTAATCGTGAAGGCCGGATGCTTTTGATGTTGTCGCCAATGAGAGAGTACGTGGTGGCGAAAGCGTGTATCTAAGGTTCTCCGGTCACCCGAGACTTCAAAGTTTTTAAGTTGCCCGAGGATATAGTCTCGGGTCAGGCCATGATTTAGGTTGAGCAAATCGATGAGATGCTCACTCGGGGTCCATGCTCGTGTAGATTCCGTTTTGGGCGCAACCTCGACCGGTTTGTCCGTGACGCGCCAAACTAGTGGATCATGACTGGGCCGAGCGTTGAGTATTCCGAGATCGACCACTCGTTGGAGCAACTGGCCGATCCTCATGTGATCCCAGAACGGAAAGTCCTTCGTCAGTGCTTCGATGGAAATGGTATTGGCATCCGCGGCCAACTGATTGCTTAAGCCTTGTAAAAGTATCGCTTCTTCTAAACCCACGGTCGCGGCGAGCTGTGGAGAGAAGGTGCAGTAGCGCTCTGGAATGAATCGCGGGTTTGACATGGATACTAGCGATGACTGTTGGTCTGATAGCATAGCGGTTTAGAGGTAGTGAGGCACCCCTGTCGGAGTGATCTATGGCAAAAACTAAGTCAGCGTTCGTATGCAACGACTGTGGTGCGGATTATCGAAAGTGGCACGGGCAGTGTTCTGCCTGTGGCGCATGGAACACCTTGTCTGAGGTGCGGATTTCGGGAGGAAACTCGGGATCAGTACGAAAAGCGCGAGAGGGCTTTGCAGGTACAACGGCGAGCGTTCAAAAATTATCTGAAGTTGACCTCGTTGACTTACCTCGGTTCAGCTCCGGCTTTGCAGAGCTCGATCGTGTATTGGGTGGTGGGTTAGTACCAGGATCTGCGATTTTAATTGGCGGTCATCCCGGGGCGGGGAAGAGTACATTGTTACTCCAGACACTTTGCGCCCTCGCCGCGAGAGCGCCTGCGCTTTATGTGACCGGGGAGGAATCACCGCAGCAAGTCGCGATGCGGGCGAAGCGCCTCAGGCTTGAAACCGATTCGTTGCAGCTAATGGCTGAAACGGATGTCGACGCCATTCTTGCCGCTGCCAATGGCCATAAACCAAAAATCATGGTGGTAGATTCCATTCAGGTGGTGCACAGCGACGCCTTAACATCGGCGCCGGGTAGCGTAGCGCAGGTGCGAGACTGTGCCGCTTTGCTGACCCGCTACGCGAAACAGACAGGGACTGTACTTATTCTCGTAGGCCACGTGACGAAGGATGGAAGTCTGGCAGGCCCGAAAGTATTGGAGCATATGATTGATTGCTCCGTCCTCTTGGAAGGGGAGCAGGACTCCCGATACCGGACCCTTCGTGGCCAGAAAAACCGATTCGGCGCGGTCAACGAGCTCGGTGTATTCGCTATGACGGACGGGGGTTTGAAAGAGGTGCTCAACCCATCTGCCATTTTTTTGGAGCGGGCTGACACACCTGCGCCTGGAACAGTGGTTGTCGTCGTCTGGGAAGGCACTCGACCCTTGTTAGTTGAAATTCAGGCGCTTGTGGACGCAAGTAATCTGGGTAATCCGCGGCGTGTTGCTGTTGGCTTCGAGCAGAATCGACTGGCCATGCTGCTAGCAGTACTGCACCGTCACGTGGGTTTGCATGTGGGCGATCAAGATGTGTTTGCCAATGTGGTCGGCGGCGTGAGAATCGCTGAGACAAGCGGTGATCTATCGCTTTTACTTGCGGTTGTATCCAGCTTAAGAGGCAGGGTTTTGCCAAAGGATCTTGTAGTTTTTGGTGAAGTCGGATTGACGGGCGAGATTCGTCCTGTAGCGAGCGGCCAGGAACGCATTGCCGAAGCGGCTAAACACGGATTTAAGCGCGCTATCGTTCCCAAAGGAAATGCGCCGAGGACAGATATTCCCGGTATTACGATCCAACCTGTGTCTCGCCTTGATGAGGCCATTGCACTCTTCGATTAAGCACAAGGTGCCGGCGCGTGCCGACAGTCGTTACATAAGTTTGCGGTGTTTAACTCTGCTCGGTACGTCGGCGTCGCGACCCAGGCGCGCACGGCGATCTTCTTCATACTCGCTGTAGTTTCCTTCATGGAAAACGACGGTTCCGTCGTCTTCGTAAGCGAGGATATGCGTGGCAATGCGATCGAGGAACCATCGATCGTGCGATATCACCATGGCAGAGCCGGGGAATGCTTGCACTGCATCCTCTAGGGCTCGAAGTGTTTCTACGTCTAGATCGTTGGTGGGTTCGTCCAGTAGTAGTACGTTTGCGCCTTGCTTTAGAAGTTTGGCGAGATGCAAACGGTTACGCTCCCCGCCTGAGAGATCCTTTACGAACTTTTGCTGGTCCGAGCCCTTGAAATTAAATCGACCTATGTATGAGCGAGAGGGCACCTCGTAGGTGCCAATACGGATGATATCGAGACCATCAGAGACTTCTTCCCAGACAGTCTTAGAACCGTCAAGTTCATCGCGTGACTGATCGACGTATCCAAGCTGTACCGTCTCACCCACAGCTACCGAGCCACCGTCTGGCTGCTCGTGGCCCATGAGCAGTCGGAAGAGCGTCGACTTACCCATACCATTTGCACCAATGATGCCTACGATGGCACCTTTTGGAACATTGAATGAAACATTGTCAAATAATAGGCGATCGCCAAATACTTTCCTAAGGCCTTCGACTTCGATGACCTTGTCGCCGAGTCTTGGACCGGGCGGGATGTAGATTTCGTTGGTTTCGTTTCGTGTCTGAAAGTCCTGCGAATTCAGTTCATCGAAACGCGCCAAACGGGCTTTGTTTTTGGCTTGCCGACCTTTTGGATTTGAGCGAACCCATTCAAGTTCTGCTTTGATAGCTTTTTGCCTCGACGCTTCCTGGCGCTGCTCCTGGGCAAGTCGCTGGTCTTTAGCCTCAAGCCAAGTCGAGTAGTTGCCCTCGTAAGGTATGCCACGTCCGCGATCCAGTTCTAGAATCCAGCCTGCGGCGTTATCGAGGAAGTACCGGTCGTGAGTAATAGCAACTACTGTACCGGTAAAGCTCTCTAGGAAACGCTCTAGCCAGCCAACCGACTCTGCATCCAAGTGGTTGGTAGGCTCATCTAGTAGGAGCATGTCGGGCTCACTCAATAGCAGGCGAGCGAGTGCAACACGACGCTGCTCACCGCCTGAAAGATTGCTGACGTCGGCGTCCCAAGATGGAAGACGCAGTGCGTCTGCAGCCACGTTGAGTCGTGTCTCAATGTTATGCGCGTCGGTTGCCTGAATGACGTCCTCGAGCCTTGCTTGCTCCTTCGCGAGTGCATCGAAGTCTGCATCTGGCTCCGCGTAAGCCGCATAGATCTTGTCCAGCCCGGAAAGTGCATCAATCGCCTCGGATAGACCTTCCTCAACGTTTCCTCGCACATCTTTCTCCGCATTGAGTTGCGGCTCCTGAGCTAGGTAGCCAATCTTAATTCCCGCTTGGGGACGGGCTTCGCCCTGAATATCGGTATCGATGCCGGCCAAGATTTTTAGCAGTGTCGATTTGCCCGCACCATTTAAGCCCAGTACCCCAATCTTGGCGCCCGGGAAAAAGGAGAGTGAGATGTCTTTCAAGATTTCACGTTTGGGAGGAACCACTTTACTCACGCGGTTCATAGAATAGACGTATTGGCCTGATTTCCCATGTTTGTTATCGCTCATTGTGCAAAAGACCTCGGGGGATACGTATGGTTGTGGCTGCGAACTGAGCCGCCCTCAAATTGCCGATAAGTTTAACTCTTCGCTAGAGTATTAGGGAGACTATCGTGCGGATGCTGGCTAAGTTTTTATCATTCATCCGAGCGTCATATTTAGAGGAAAAATGCAATATTTCCCTTGTTAAATTCTCGGCGTGGGGACGTTTACCCTGCAGCTGAAAGACAGCTGCGCTATCATGCATCACGTCACTATTTGACCCGTATCACTAACGTTACTTTGTTGGAGAATTTCTTCATGAACCAGGCAGCGAAAACCCCGACCGGGCAGGGCTACACAGCTTCTCAGAATATTGCGTCATTCGATAATGAGTTGTGGGATGCAATGAGCTTGGAGACGCAGCGGCAAGAAGAGCACATTGAGCTAATCGCTTCAGAGAACTATGCGAGTCCGCGCGTATTAGAGGCTCAGGGCAGCGTGCTGACCAACAAGTACGCGGAGGGCTACCCCGGCAAGAGATATTACGGCGGCTGTGAGTTCGTTGATCGCGCGGAAGTGCTCGCTATCGAGCGTGCGAAGGCGTTGTTTGGTGCGGCTTACGCTAATGTACAGCCACACTCGGGTTCAAGCGCAAATATAGCCGTATTCCATGCGCTGCTGCAGCCGGGCGACACAGTTATGGGGATGAGTCTTGCAGACGGCGGACACTTGACGCACGGTGCAGGGGTCAATTTCTCGGGCAAAATCTACAACGCGGTTCAATACGGCATCGATAATGCGACGGGTGAAGTCGACTACGACGAGCTTATGGCGATCGCGATTGAGCACAAACCAAAACTCATCATTGGTGGTTTTAGTGCCTATAGTCGCCTCATGGACTGGGGTAAGTTCCGCGAGATTGCCAATTCTGTTGGTGCTTATCTGCTGGTTGATATGGCGCACGTTGCCGGCTTGGTTGCAGCGGGCGTCTATCCCAACCCCATCCCACATGCCGACGTGGTAACCACGACAACTCACAAAACTCTTCGCGGTCCGCGTTCAGGACTCATTCTTGCACGTGAGAATGAGGAGCTTCATAAAAAACTCAATTCGGCCATTTTCCCAGGCGCGCAGGGCGGCCCACTGATGCATGCTATCGCAGCAAAAGCAGTGGCGTTCAAGGAGGCGATGGATCCCGCGTTCGTTGATTATCAGAAGCAGGTGATACTGAACGCCAAGGTGATGGCCAAAACCTTTGTCTCCCGTGGTTTTAATCTCGTCTCGGGCGGCACCGATAATCACCTCATGCTGCTCGATCTTCGCGACAAGGAGTACACGGGCAAAGACGCAGATGCTGCGTTGGGTCGCGCCTACATCACCGTTAACAAAAATGCGGTTCCAAACGACCCTCGGTCACCGTTTGTAACCTCGGGCCTCAGACTCGGAACGCCTGCGATTACGACCCGTGGTTTTGGTGATGAGGAGACCCGTCAATTAACCAACTGGATTTGTGACGTGCTTGAAGGCTTAGAGTCTGACAGCCCGGAAGCAGTGATCGATACCGTTCGCGACAGTGTGAAAGCGCTGTGCGCGCGTTTTCCGGTCTACGCTAACTGATAGTGGTAAAGTACGCGGATACTATAGATAAGGTAGTATCGAATGTTTTGCCCCTTTTGCGGTGCCGATGACACAAAGGTAATTGATTCTAGACTTGTGGCTGACGGCGGTCAGGTGCGCCGGCGCCGTGAGTGTGTCGGCTGTCGTGAGCGCTTCACGACTTATGAGGCCGCTGAGCTGGTTATGCCACGTGTGATCAAGCAAAATGGGAGTCGAGAGCCGTTTGACGAAGATAAGTTGCGCTCAGGCTTGCAGCGCGCCCTCGAGAAGCGTCCTGTGGCTATTGAAGCAGTTGAAAGTGAGCTCGCACAGATTAAGAATCGCCTGCGTGCTACTGGTGAGCGCGAATTAGATTCCCGTGTTTTGGGCGAGCTCGTCATGGAGGCACTCAAGCGGCTCGACCAAGTGGCCTATGTCCGGTTTGCATCCGTTTACCGAAGCTTTGAGGACCTCTCAGAGTTCCGAGATGCCATTGCATCGCTTGAAGCTGATCCGCAGACGTAAAGCGCCGTGAATTACTCAGATGATCATTGGATGCGTCTCGCTATTGAGACGGGGAGACGCGCTCGCGTATGGTCATCGCCCAATCCTGCGGTAGGCTGCGCCATCGTAAAATCGAACGAAGTTCTGGCGACGGGGTTCACGCATCCGACCGGTCAGTCGCATGCTGAGATTCATGCGCTTTCCCAGATCGCGGATGCAACGGGCAGCACGGTTTACGTGACGCTCGAGCCCTGTGCACACACCGGTCGAACGCCTCCTTGTACACAAGCGCTGATTGACGCAGGGGTAGCGCGGGTGGTGATTGCCTGCATTGATCCCGATGAGCGTGTCGCCGGGAGAGGGTTAGATCAGCTGCGCTCGGCGGGAATCGATGTGACGCTCGGCGTGTGTGAAGCCGAAGCTGCCGATGAGCTCGCTGGCTTTTTTTTGAGGCTCAGGCGGGGTTATGGACGCGTCACCGTGAAGATTGCGATGTCGGCTGACGGCCGCACGGCAATGGCCTCAGGAGAGAGTCAGTGGATTACGGGTGAGGAAGCGCGGGCGGATGTGCAGGCGTGGCGCGCCTGCGCGGATGTCATAGTGACCGGGAGCGGCACCGTGTCAGCCGATGATTGCTCGTTGACGCTTCGGCCCTGTGACAACCGTCTCGACTCAGACGATTGGGAAAGAGCGATGGTGGCGCCAACGCCGAGAGCTGTCATCGATACGAACGCCAGCACTCCCGCATCGGCGAATGTGGTGACTGGAGTAACGCCAACTACCCTATTCACAAGGGAGGGCGCATGTCTGGATTCATCTATGTCAGGCAACGTCTGCCAGGTGCCTATAGCCAGCAGTGCTGCCGGGTTGGATGTGCGCCAGGCGCTCTTAAAACTTGGAGAGGTGGGCGCAAACGAAATTCTCGTTGAGGCTGGCCCTACGTTGGTTGGCGCATTAGAGCAGGAGAACTTGATTGACCAGTGGCTGATTTACATGGCGCCCGTGATGTTAGGTTCCGATGCTCGGCCGACTCACCACGCCGTATTTAACTCACTTGGACAAGCAAATCGCTATTCAATTTCGGCTCACGACCTGATTGGAGATGATTTGCGTATTATCATGCGCCAGGTTGCAAAGGGCTGACAATCGTCCCTAGCAAACAACACTTTCCCAAGGAAAAGACATGTTTACCGGAATCATACAAGCCGTTGGCGAAGTGGCTGCACTTGAGCAGTCGGGCGGCGATCTTAAATTGCGGATCAAGACGGGCAAGTTGCCGTTAGCTGATGTTCAGTTGGGCGACAGTATTGCAACCAACGGTGTCTGCCTGACGGTGACTGAACTCCCGGGGGATGGCTATTGGGCTGATGTGTCTAATGAAACGCTCTCGTTAACATCGCTTAAGCAAATTTCAATCGGTAGTCCGGTAAATCTGGAGAAGTCATTGACGCCTACCACCGCGCTTGGAGGTCACTTGGTGAGTGGCCATGTCGATGGTCTTGGTACGGTGGTCGCACTTAGCCGGGATGCCCGATCGTGGCGCGTCTCAATCGAAGCACCGGCGGAATTGGCGCGCTACATTGCGCCCAAAGGTAGTATCTGTGTCGACGGGACCAGTCTCACGGTGAACTCGGTATCAGGTGCTCGTTTTGAACTCAATATTATTCCTCAGACATGGGAAGAAACCGTTTTCAGCGACTATGCGGTGGGCACGGAGGTCAATCTAGAGGTGGATATCATCGCGCGTTATCTGGAGCGGTTGCTCCAGTCGGGTGTTGTTCCGACCTCCGAGGGTATTACCTTGGATACATTGAAGGACGCGGGGTACCACTGTGATTGATTCAGTACCGCCCGTGTCAGCAGATCAGCTCGTCAGCGAATTTCGCCATGGTGAAATGGTGTTGTTGGTCCTTGATCAGAGTGACGGCGAGCAGACAGCCGTTGTTGCTATGGCAGCTGAATACTGTGAGGCCGACCATGTCACATTCATGGCGCGCCAAGCACGTGGGTTGGTGAGCCTGGCTCTCACAGAGGAGCGTTGCGAGCAGCTAAACTTGCCGCCGATGGTCGATCCCGCCACCTCGGGAGCAGTGAAGCTCTCTATCGAGGCGAGCACAGGTATTGATACAGGTATCTCTGCGGCAGATCGTGCACGCACGGTTCGAGTGGCAGTGGCACCCGACGCCAAGCCCTCAGACTTGGTGCAGCCGGGTCATATATTCCCGGTGGCCACGCTGACGGGAGGGGTGCTGATTAGAACCGGGGCCGCAGAAGCAGGTGTCGATTTAGCAACGCTCGCGGGCTTAACACCCGCAGCCGTATTTGCTGAAGTGTTGGATGCGAATGGTGATCTTGCGAACGCCGCTGCTTTGGTCGATTTCGCAGATAAACATGATCTTACGGTTGGACGTGTTACTGACCTGGTTGATTACCGTTTAAATCATTATCGAACGGTGGATCTGATTCGCAGTGGCACTATCACGACACGCCATGGTGATTTCATGCTGTTGGTTTACCAGGAGAGCACGCAAGGCCATGTTCACATGGCGCTCAGTGTCGGCGACATCCATGTCGACACACCTACCTTGGTTCGTGTGCACACAACGGCATCCATGCGAGATCTCTTGTCAGTGACATCCACTGAGCAAGTCTCTTGGTCGATTCAAGACAGTCTAAGTCGTGTTGCCGCAGAGGGAAGCGGTGTGGTGGTCCTCATTAATAAAGAAGAAACCGATGCTGATTTATTAACTCAGGTGGACGCTGTGCTCGGCGCTGATTTGCCGGATGATTCGCAGCAACGGAGCGTTGGTTATTCGCAGGTAGGTATGGGCGCGCAAATTTTACGTGATTTGGGTGTTGGGAAAATTCGACTTATGGGTGCACCCGTGAAGTACAATGCGCTCGAAGGCTTCGGACTCGAAGTCGTTGAGTTTGTGGAGCCAGGGGCTGTGGCCTCGGGGCAGTGAGGAGAAAAAGTTATGGCGTCAAATACAATTGCGACGACTGAGGGTCAGCTCAGTGGCGTTTCTGGCCGGTTCACGCTGGTTGTTGGTCGGTGGAATAGTTTTGTTGTAGAGCACCTACTCGACGGTGCGATCGATACGCTCAAACGTCATGGCATCAGCGAAGACCAACTGCACATTGTCAGAGCACCGGGTGCCTTTGAAATACCGATGGTGTGTCAGGCAGTCGCAAAGCGTGGTGATTGCGACGCGATTATCGCGCTCGGCGCCGTTATTCGCGGTGGCACCCCTCACTTTGAGCACGTCGCCGGAGAATGCACCAAAGGCATAGCGCAGGTGTCACTTGATTCGGGCGTTCCTATTGCTTTTGGCGTGCTCACGGTTGATTCGATTGAGCAAGCAATCGAGCGCTCTGGCACAAAAGCGGGTAACAAAGGCGCTGAGGCGGCTATGAGTGCGCTTGAGATGGTGAGCCTTCTGGGTGCGTTGAAAAGCTAATGACCTCAATTAATGTGCTCGCCGCTCAACGTCGGCGAGCTCGTCACTTCTGTATCCAAGCGCTGTATCAGTGGTCAATGACCGGGGCGACGGCTTCATCGATTGAGGCAGAGTTCCGCACTGACAATGACTTCACAAACGTGGACACCGAGTACTTCAATGAAATGTTGGTCGGTATCACTCGCCGGGCCGACGAGCTCGATGGCATCTTTTCGCCGTTCCTCGATCGCGAGCTCGATGTGCTCGATTGTATTGAGCGTAATTTGCTTCGACTCGGCACGTTTGAGTTGTTAGATCGAATTGATGTGCCTGCAAAGGTCACACTGAATGAGACGGTTGCCCTCGCTAAAAAGTTTGGTGCGACGGACTCCTATCGCTACGTCAATGGTGTGCTGGATCAAGTCGGATTGCAGCTCCGCGCGCAAGAGCTGGCTGAGCACTAATGTAGCCGTTGTGGGTGAGTTCGATGTCATCACTCGCTATTTCTCTTCACTCGGCTCGGGAGACTTTGTCGATCTTTCGGTAGGTGACGACGCCGCTGCGCTTACCGTCCCTCCTAACTCGGAATTAATTGTCTCAACCGACAGCTCGGTGCTCGATACTCACTTCACTGATGACGTGTTCCCCGAGGACGTCGGGTATAAAGCGGTCGCATCGGCGGTGAGTGATCTCGCAGCGATGGGAGCGGAGCCGCTCGGTATGACGCTAGCGCTAACTATGCCCTCAGTCGATGATTTATGGCTGCACGGGCTCTCGCAAGGACTGGCAGGTGCCTGCCATGAATACAGTCTGCCTTTGGTAGGTGGTGACACCACTCGAGGCCCCTTGTCACTCACGCTCACCGTGATGGGGTTTTGTCCTAGTAACGAAAAGCTCTTACGGTCAGAGGCGAGGGTAGGTGACAAGATTTGTGTTAGCGGTAGCTTGGGTGACGCGGCATTCGGTCTCGCTGTCATGCAAGGCCAGTACCGTGGGTTAGAGCTCGATTTCGATGACCAGGAGTACCTTGTCGGTCGGTTTACCCACCCAACAGCCCGGCTCGAGTTGGGTCGTCAGCTACGACAACGCGCAACAAGCTGTATCGATTTGTCCGATGGGTTGCTTCAGGACGCGGCGCATGTGGCCAACGCTAGCGGTGTTCGCTTTAGTATTCACTCTGCCGCCGTTCCGCTTTCAACCGCGCTGGTGTCAGCTGTGGGTGAAGCGCAGGCGCTCGAGTATGCGCTCAGCGGCGGTGAAGACTACGAGCTACTTTTTACCCTGCCACCTGATAGAGATGTTCCGGACGAGGTTTGCGTCATAGGGATAGTCGAGGCAGGTGAGGGCGTTTATTGCGATGTCATGTCACGGGAGCAAGGCCATGACCATTTCCACTGAAGGCGGTCGACTACCAGTGTTAGTCGCAACCTTTTTCGGGGCAGGCTTCTCGCCGGTGGCGCCTGGTACGGTGGGTAGTCTCGCGGCACTGCCTCTGGCTTTTGTCCTTCTGCATGTGGAGATCGTCTTAGCGATCTCGACCGTTATCGGTCTCTTCTTTTTGGGCCTCTGGTCGGCAAATCATCTGGAGAAAGTCTCGGGGCAGCACGACGCCCAGATGATTGTAATTGATGAGGTCGTCGGCGTATGCGTGAGCGTTTTACTGCTTAGCTGGTGGTTTCCGGGTGCGGCTGATCCCTATTTGCTACTGCTGCTCAGCTTTTTGAGCTTTCGCTTGTTCGATGTCCTAAAGCCATGGCCCATCGGTTGGATCGATCGGACGGTCGGAGGTGGGGTTGGTGTGATGATCGATGATTTAGTTGCAGCGTTGATGGGAGTCTTGGCCGTTGCAGGTGGCTATTTCATCCTGCTGCTCTTCTCGATCTAAACAAATGCGCTAGCGTTTACCAGACTTTAGTGGGTCAACTGCGAGCGGCAGTCGCTTTAAAAAGAGCGGTGCACCATAAGGCAACCCAGCTGCTCGAGCTCCGATGCTGCATCACCAAACTCATTCAGTGCGGATATGGCCTCGGAGAGCAAGGTTTCCGCGTAGTCTCGTGCGCCCTCGATGCCCATTGAGGCAACATAGGTAGACTTCTCAGCATCAATATCTTTCCCAGCTGTCTTTCCAAGCTCTTCGGATGTTGCGGTCACATCGAGTACGTCGTCCATGACTTGAAACGCAAGGCCGATCCGCTGTGCAAAGGTGTTCAGGGATACTTGCTGTGCATCAGTTGCATTCGCACATATTGCGCCCGCTACAACAGAGGCCTCAATGAGGGCGCCGGTTTTTCGCGCGTGGACTTGGGCAAGTTCGACCGGCGCAAGTGATCGGCCTTCCGCTGCAATATCCATGGCTTGACCGCCCACCATCCCATCGAACCCCACCGATTTACTGAGCAACTTAACCAGTTGGACTTGTTGCAGTGGCGTCAGGTCGGGTGTATCGACAATCCACTCAAAAGCGAGTGCCTGTAGCCCGTCGCCGACGAGAATCGCTGTGGCCTCGTCATAGGCTTTGTGGACTGTAGGCTTTCCGCGACGTAGATCGTCATCATCCATCGATGGGAGATCATCGTGAATCAGGGAGTAGGTATGGAGAAACTCGATGGCCTCACCCGCCCTGGCGGCTGAGGGTAGCTCGCAACCGGCAACTACCGCAGAGGTCACTCTGCATAAACGACTGCGAAGCTGTTTGCCCGGGTTCGATAATGCGTATGTCAGCGCCTCATCGAGACGCGAATCACTGCAGTCTACCGGAGAGGACAGTTTGCGACCTGACATATCCATCTGGGTGTCTTTGTCCTAACTTTCGGTATTGCCCGATACGGTCTCGATTCGCTGTTCAGCCTGCTCCAGCGCCCTCTGCGCCGCTTGCGCAATTTTCATCCCGGATTCGTAGACAGCAAGCGCGTCTTCCAGCTCGATTGATGGGTCTTCAAGCCGTTTGACTAGTGCTGAAAGTTCGTCAATTTGTTCGCTGAGTTTTTTTTCGTTCGTTTCGTCGCTCATGATGCCACCGCAGTCTTCGCTGCGCTGAGTTTACCGTGGCTTGCACCGGCTTTGGACAAAATATCATCACAGCTCAGACCTGCATCAGCGCGGGTTTCACCTTGGCTGGCATGGTCAATAAATCGATCATCGATCGCCACATGGCGAATCTCGATCTCCAAGCCTTGCTCGGTGAGGAATTCAGCGACCGCACTTCCTGCACCACCGGCAACAACATTCTCTTCAACCGTTATCAATAGGGAGTGTGTCTTCGCGAGGTCACAAACAAGATCGGTATCGAGCGGTTTTATCCATCGCATATCGGCAACGGTTGCGTTGAGCGTCTCGGCTGCCTTTTCTGCTTCGGTCAGCAGTACGCCGAAGCTGAGAATCGCAATGTCATGGCCTTCTCTTACGATTTGCCCTTTGCCAATCTCAACGCCGATGAGCTCGGGTTCAATACGCTCACCGATACCTTCTCCACGAGGGTATCTTACTGCTGAGGGACCTTTGTGATTGTAAGCGCTCACTAACATCTGACGGCAGTCGTTTTCGTTACTGGGGGCCGCAATGATGAGATTGGGTATGCAGCGCATGTAACTTAGATCAAAGGCGCCGTGATGCGTGGCTCCGTCTTGACCTACCAGGCCAGCACGATCGATGGCGAAGGTGACATCTAAATTTTGCAGGGCGACATCGTGGATTAATTGATCATAGCCGCGTTGTAAAAACGTGGAGTAGATAGCAACAACAGGTTTCAGCCCATCGCAGGCCATACCGGCCGCAAGGGTAACCGCATGCTGCTCGGCAATTGCGACATCGTAGTATCGATCAGGGTAGTTAGCTGCAAAGTTCACCATGCCCGAGCCTTCACACATTGCAGGCGTGATTCCAGCGAGCAGCGGGTCAACCTCTGCGGTGTCACAAAGCCACTGACCAAACACATCTTGATATTTGGGTGGTTTTGGTGATGACGGTGACGCCTTTTCTGCTTCTTCCTTGGGTTCTATTTTACCCAATGCGTGGTAACCAACCGGGTCTTCCTCTGCAGGGGTGAAACCCTTGCCCTTTATAGTGCGGACATGAAGGATCTGTGGGCCGTTCAGCGATGAGACACGCTTAAGCACTTCTACCAGTGATGGCAGGTCATGACCATCTAGTGGTCCGATGTAGTGCCAACCGAGCTCCTCAAACAGTGTGCCGGGAGCGACCATGCCTTTCATATGCTCTTCGGTACGCTTCGCCAAATCCCAGGCAGGTTTAACGTGCTCTAACAGCTTTTTTGATGTCTCTCTCAGTGTCAGGTAGGTTTGAGTTGCCCAAATTCTCGCGAAATAGCTGGCCAGGCCGCCCGTGTTGTGGCCAATAGACATTTGGTTATCGTTGAGGATTACAAGCATGTTTGGTCGCTCGTGCCCAGCATGTGCCAGTGCCTCAAAAGCCATACCGCCGGTGATGGCACCGTCACCTATAACGGCAACAATCTTGCGATCAATGCCTTGCTGCCTTGCTGCTAGTGCCATACCCATCGCGGCTGAAATACTGGTAGAGGAATGACCTACACCAAAGGTGTCGAACTCACTCTCACTGCGTTTAGGAAAGCCGCTTAATCCGCCTTTTTGACGCATGGACCCCATACGGTCTCTTCGGCCCGTGAGTACTTTGTGTGGGTAGCATTGGTGGCCAACGTCCCAAACAATACGGTCGTGGGGGGTATTGAAGACGTGGTGCAGGGCAACCGTTAATTCAACAACGCCCAATCCGGCGCCGAAGTGACCACCCGTTGTTGATACTGAATAGAGTAGAAATTCACGCAACTCACGGGCCAGCGTTACGAGCTCCTCGCCACTAAGCGCGCTGATTTCCTCGCGCACGGCGTCGATACGGTCTAAGACCGGTGTCTGTGGTGCCGTTGTTGGAAGCTGATCAAAATTCACGTTAACACTATACCAGTAATTATTTTTTGCGCTCATTTGACAGTGCAGTAGCCGAGTCCGTCAATAAATGGAGCCAGTCTTTTGTAATTTCATTGTCATCTGGCCTTAAGCAGCCTTAGATATCAAATTGTTTTCGCAGGCGCTCAAGGGCTTTGCGCTGATGCTTCCCAGGTTTATGTGTTGGTCTTGCGACAGCGCCGCCGGCGGCTTTTCTGGCTTGTGCTTCTCGTTCCCGCTTTTCGATGCTAGCTGCGGTCTCTTCGTACAGCTCGCGAGCCACCGGTGCAGGTCCTCGTTGCGCGCTTAAGCTACGCACGACGATTTCTTTTTCATCCCATCCCTGTTTGATGACTAAGGTTTCACCAACAGAGATCTCTCGCGACACTTTGACTCGCTGCCCATCCAAGTGAACCTTCCCGCCCTCAATGGCTGTTTTAGCAATCGATCGTGTTTTAAAGAAGCGGGCTGCCCACAGCCACTTGTCTACGCGTATACGATCCATTAGCAAGCGCCGCCCTTGCGCAAGCTTGCGCCGAGCTGCTCAAAATTATTTACCGCAAGAGAAGACATCGGGATGCATTTTGGGCGCGTGCTATCCGGGTGGCAAATAGCTATCGATCTCTCGATGCCAAAATCGATCGCGGCTGAGAGCACCGCGGGTGAATCATCGAAGAAGAGTGTTGAGGCCGGATTAAACTTCAACTCAGCCTGAAGTTGTCGCCAAAAGTTCGGCGACTCCTTGGCATGGCCTAATGTATGGCTACTAATGGTGCGATCGACCAAATCCGTGATTCCGGTGATCTCGTGTTTCAGGCGCACGATGTCGGGGTGTGCATTGGTCACAATGGTCGACCTCACATCGCTCTCGCGTAAAGCATGAAGGAATTCTTTGGCAAAGGGTAACCACCGGATCTCAACAGCATAGGCCCGCGAGTGCTCAATAACGTTGTAGCCGTATTGCTGACTCCAAAAGTCAGTCGAGTACCAACTCAAGGTGCCAGCGACGCTCTTGAACAGCGGTTCAAACTTCGCCACGGCCTGCGCGATGCTGATTTCATGGAGTAACGCATATTTTTCGTGGATTCGTTGTCCCCAGAAGTCATTATCAAAGGCAAGATCTAGCAATGTCCCGTCCATATCCAACAGCACGTGGTCAACTTCTGTCCAGTCTACCGTTTCAAGATATGCGCCAGAGCCGGTCTTTAACGTCATTGAGTGGTACTCTTCTATGGTGTGGTGGCTTCAGTCAAATAACAATGAGAGTTTAAGCGCTTTTCTTCGCGAGCGTGACGTCGAGCTTTTTCCGTTACTGATATCCCTGCTAAAAATAGTCGATGAAGCAGCGACTCTTGCTCGCGGCTATTATGAAAAAGTCGATGAGTTGGAGGTTGTCCGAAAGGGTGACGCCACGCCCTTGACTGACGCAGATACAGCACTCCATCTCTTACTCTGTACGCGATTGGATGCGTTATCGCTGGAGTTACCGATCCTGTCAGAGGAATCGGAGGGGGCCGACATAGCCGACCGGCTGAGCTGGCCTGCGTGCTGGGTGGTAGATCCGCTTGACGGGACCAAAGAGTTCATAGAAAAGACTGACCAATTCACCATTAACATCGCACTGGTGCTCGATGGGGTGTCGGAGTTGGGTTTGATCTCCATTCCCTGTCGCAAAGAGCATTGGCTCGGTGTGGTTCAGAACGGCGCTGCTGTCTTTCCAGAGGGCGAGGGCCTAAAGGGCTCGATTGTCAGCGTACAAGCTCTTGATCGGAGTCAGCCTCTGGTCATGCTTGCGAGTCACAGGCACTCTCCCAAGCGCGTTCAAGCACTCGTGGATTGCTTGTCGTCGCATTTCGGCGAGGTAGAGCGCCGCGATTCTGGCAGTGCCGTAAAGTTTTGTGATGTGGCCGCAGGAAACGCTGATGTCTACCCGCGCACCTCCGCGTGCAGCGAGTGGGATGTCGCGGCGGGTGATGCCCTGGTTCGTGCAGCGGGTGGTCGCGTTACCAAGTTCGACGGTGAACCGATAAAATATAATCAGCGGTCATCGTTATTGGCTGAGTCATTCGTCGCGGGGGCTGATGCTTGCGTTGACTACGCTGCTATTTTTAGCGACCCCGGTTTTAGCGACCTCGCCTAAGGGGCTGAGCTCTCGCAGCTTGCTTGCAACTGTTAGGAAAATTGGTACTTGCTTGAATAACAGCAACATGCGTTGATTATAAGAGTTGTGCTTGGGGGAGCATGCAAATGACAACAGAGCTGAATCAGCCTGCCGCTAACGAGTCAATGACGCCTGAAATGCGGTTGTCATTGATGATGGAACGTCATCGGGAGATCGACCAGGAATTGATCGATCTCCAGGCGCACCCAGGGGGTGATCGATTGCTGATTCAGCGCATGAAAAAAGAGAAGTTGCGCCTGCGCGACGGAATTGAGCTCCTAAAAGATGAGCTAATCCCTGATCTGGACGCCTAAAGCTCTGTTAGAGGTGATGCCCCTCCGATGCCAATAATATCTTTTTTCTCTGTAGACCACCTGAAAATCCAGTTAGAGAGCCGCTGGCACCGACGATTCGGTGACAGGGGATGATGACGGGGATAGGGTTGCGAGCCACCGCTCCGCCCACAGCGCGTGGTCCGGTTGGTTTTTCCAAGCGCTCCGCAATGTCGCGGTAGGAGCAGGTTAAACCCCATTCAATGGTTTGGAGTTCCCGCCATACACCGAGTTGAAAAGCCGTGCCTCTCGGTTTAAGCGGAAGTGAGAAATCTTTTCGCTGACCACTGAAAAACTGCGAGAGCTGATCTGAGGCGGTCCTCAGTATGGCGGGCTGTGACCGGATAGTGCTGCTCAGCGTTTTTTTCGCCCCCTGCCAATTGAGTTCTGTCAAGTAGCCCGCTTCACTGACGAGCTGTATTACCCCCAGAGGGCTTGTCATCGCCAGAGCATGAAGTGTCATCGGTTCATTCACGCGTCGTCGAGGGTTTTTGGGGTGTGCATGACCAGCAATACAAGGCTGAGAGCGAGGAGCGCAGATTGACCTGTGACCAGAACGTTACCATTCAGTATTAGCGGATGAGCCAGCATAGAAGGTAGGCAGACGATGGCACTCAAAACCAGGCTGAGCCGCTGATAGCCCATGAGTCCGAGGGCAACTAATAAAAACAGTACGCCCCTTGCCGCCTCAGCGAGGCTCAAAACATTCAGCGAGACAACCCACAGTTGCCCGATAAGGCCGGCACCGATAGCCACTGCAAAGCATACTGCAACCAATCTGAGCTTTGTGTACATCTTGCTTCGCGACCCCACACGTAAATACGAGAAACCGTATACCATATCCATGTACGAGCAGGCCGATAGTCTAACCTTTACCCATGACTTCAATAGAATTCGATGAACTAAAGGCTAAGTTGCAACGACGGCTGACACCGCTCCTGGACTCTGGTGTCCAGCTTATAATGGTCGAGACGATCGAATCCACAAATGCGCAATTAAAAGCACAGGCTGTGACATCAAATCAGACACTGCTGCTGGCGCGTGAGCAAACCGCGGGTGTTGGGCGTCGAGGTAGTCCTTGGCAGAGTCCGCCGGTCGGAAATTTGTACTTGTCCTACTGCATTCACTCGGACCGACCACTCAACGAGCTGAGTTTGTGGTCATTGGGTGTGACAGTCGCTGTCGCTGAGGCGCTGGAGCGGGAGCTGTCAATTGAATGCAAGATCAAATGGCCTAATGACCTCTACCTTCAGGGGATGAAAGTTGGTGGCGTTCTCTTGGAAACGGCGAGTTTGCCTAGTGATGATGTTGCCGTAGTCATTGGGGTTGGACTCAATGTCGCATCGCACCCTGACCCCGTCTTACTGCAGCGCCCCGTAACCTGTATAAGCAAGCACATTAACAAGTTGATTGACCTGTCAATGGTCGCTGCTGCGGTGTCATCAGCAATCGTCGAAATGTGCCGTTTGTCTCATGCTGCGTTACAGGCTTGGCTCATGTCCTCTTGGTCGAGCCGCGACCTGCTTTTAAATCAGCCAGTGGTTGTACCGACGCTGGGCGAAGGATTGTGCATTGCTCGTGGTCTTTCGCATGACGGCGGACTGGAGGTAGAGTTCGCGGGTGAGCTGAGGACTGTTTATGCTGGTGAGGTTAGTCTTGGTCATGTTGAGACTCAATGAGCACTGTTGATATGCGAATCCTTGTGGATGCTGGGAATACTGCGACCAAGTGGCAATTGCGCGATGGTGGTGATGTGATCACTGGTGGACAGGGTGACCTGCGAGCTTTGCGTGATTGGGTCGTAACGCTGAATGACTCTCAGCAATACGCAGTCGCTGTGTCGTGTGTTAGAGACGCGAGTTATACAAACAACATTCAGGAAGTGTTTGATGGTTTGAGTGGCGCTCAGTTTCATTTCGCGAGAAGTGCAGCCTCATTTGCCGGTATTCGCAATGCGTATTACGAGCCACAACGTTTGGGCGTGGATCGATGGCTTGCTCTGCTAGCCATTAAGGCGCGAGGCGAAAACTCTGCCGTGATTATCGACGTAGGGACTGCCTGCACTATTGATGTTCTGCAAAATGATCAGCATCTAGGCGGTTATATATTGCCAGGCATGGCCCTGGCGCGCGATGCCCTGACGACAAACACCGAGAAAATTCGATTTTCCCGAGACCCTGAGCCTTCAATCTCGCTAGGCAGTGACACGGCGAGCTGCGTCTCGTCAGGCATCTGGCTGACACTGTTGGCTTCCTGCCAAAGTGTTATCGATCGATTCCCCGATGTAAAAGTTTATTTGACAGGTGGCTCAGCCCCGGAACTTGCAGCGCTCGGGCTAAGTGCTCAACGTGTCGACAGCCTCGTGTTCGATGGTTTGGATTTTTGGTTAAATGGGGCTTGACCTTAGGGCCCCTCTTGACGATGATGTGCGCCCTTCGTAGTGACCCAATCACACGACGTTTAGCTGGCGTAGCTCAGTAGGTAGAGCAGCTGATTTGTAATCAGCCGGTCGGGGGTTCGATTCCTCTCGCCAGCTCCATTT
>Ga0163109_10001194_pt1 | contig 20728 bp, 18 predicted proteins | sample CRUFie1St13metaG_FD_108704 | JGI IMG/M metagenome (GOLD analysis project Ga0163109, IMG submission 108704) | Marine microbial communities from the Costa Rica Dome - CRUD Field 142mm St13 metaG | ecosystem: Environmental > Aquatic > Marine > Oceanic > Photic zone | place: Costa Rica: the Eastern... | reverse complement strand
GCGGAAATGGGTACCACGCCCGTTGGCTTAGGTGGTTTTGCAGCCGCCAGAGCGTTATCAACGCGTAACGACGATCCTGAACACGCCTCTCGGCCCTGGGATAAAGACCGAGACGGCTTTGTGCTGGGCGATGGCGCCGGTGTAATGATGCTGGAATCGCTAGAGAGTGCTCAGGCGAGGGGCGCTAAGATTTATGCGGAAGTGCTTGGCTTTGGTATGAGTGGGGATGCTTACCATATGACATCACCGCCTGAGGATGGACGTGGTGCTGCTCTGGCCATGCGAAATGCCCTACGGGATTCGGGAATGAACCCCTCTGATGTGGACTACATTAACGCTCATGGAACGTCGACGCCAGCAGGTGATGTCGCGGAAACCGTGGCGATAAAGAGCGTATTTGGGGAACACGCATACGATTTGGCGGTCAGCTCAACAAAGTCGATGATTGGACATCTGCTGGGCGCTGCTGGCGCCGTAGAGGCAATATTCTCGGTTCTCGCGATCCGTGATGGTGTTGCACCGCCGACGATCAATCTCGAAAATCCAGACGATGGCTGCGATTTAAACTACGTGCCAGGTTCAGCGCAGGAACGATCGATCGATGTAGCCGTATCGAATTCGTTTGGCTTCGGTGGCACCAACGGCACGCTAGTCTTTAAAAAGTTCAGCTGAGCGCAATCGGGTGCTGATACGAACTGGGTTGGCACTGGCGCTTCTCACCTTATTAGTCGTTGCTAATCTGGTCTCATCGGCACGAAATGCACTCCATAATCCTCTCAATCTCAATGGGGAACCGGGTGTTTTTGAGGTTCAACAAGGAGACGGGCTAATCAGGGTGCTGAATACCCTTGAATCCGAGGGAGTGATCGACTCCGCGCTCAAGATTCGGGTCGGATTGCGGTTGAATGGTAAGGATGTGGTAATAAAGCGAGGAGAGTACCAGCTCCTTGCGGGTGAGACTGTGCTCCAACTGCTCGATCGTATGGATAGGAATGACGTCATTCTATATCCAATCACTATCCCGGAAGGCGTTACCTTCAGTTGGTTTTTAGCGACGCTGTGGGAACATCCCGAGGTAACGAGAGTGCTTACAAGCGTTCACGATGAGCGCCTTTTGAAGGTCATTCAGCCCTATGTTAATCCCGAGGGTTTATTTCTTCCTGAGACGTATCTCATCCAGTCGGGCGACACAGACCTTGACGTCCTGAAACGCGCACGAGCTGCAATGCAAGACGCCTTGATGGAGGCATGGAGCGCACGTACTAAGAGCGTGCCGCTGATAGATCCCTATGAGGCTCTTATTCTGGCTTCGATCGTCGAAAAAGAGACAGGAGTCGCCAGTGAGCGCCCTGAAATTGCGGGTGTTTTTACTCGGCGTTTGACGCTGGGCATGCGGCTACAGACCGATCCCACAGTTATTTACGGACTTGGGGCTGAATTTGACGGTAACCTCACTCGACGTCATTTGTGGGGTGACAACAATCCGTTCAATACCTACCGCATTGCTGGCTTGCCGCCAACGCCCATTGCACTACCGGGAAAAGAGGCGATTGTGGCTTCGTTGAATCCAAAAGACGGAGAGGCGCTGTATTTCGTTGCAAAAGGCGACGGCAGTCATGCGTTCAGTCGGACCCTGAGCGAGCACGAGGAAAATGTGAGACGCTATCAACTCAAACGTCGCAAGGATTATCGGTCGAGCCCGAAGAAATGACAGGATCAAAAACGTCAGCAATGTTCGTTACGCTTGAGGGAGGCGAGGGGGCAGGCAAATCTACGAGCCGCAATTTTATTATGTCCTTTCTTGAGGAATACAACGTTCCCTTCATCCAAACACGAGAACCGGGTGGGACACCGATTGGTGAGGCCTTGCGAGGCTTGCTGCTATCGAAGGAAGGCACCGCTCCTTCGGTGACCACCGAGCTGTTGATGGTGTTTGCGGCACGTGCGCAACATCTGCACGAAGTTATTGAACCCGCGCTGCGCGAGGGTAAGTGGGTCTTATGTGATCGTTTCACCGATGCCACCTATGCCTATCAAGGGTTCGGTCGAGGTTTTGACTTAGGCGAAATCGAAGCGCTTGAAGCTTTGGTTCAGCGCGGAAGACATCCTGATCTCACGCTGTTATTAGATATTGATCCACAGCTCGGGATGGCACGAGCGCGGCAGCGTGCCGAGCTAGATCGTTTCGAACAAGAGGAGTTGGCGTTTTTCGAGAACGTCAGAAAAGGCTATCTGAGTCGTGCTGAGTGCGACTCGCGTTTCAAAATCATTGATGCATCGCGATCAATTGACGATGTACAGGATGCATTGCGAGAGGTATTGAAGCCCTTTGTCGACGGGACATTGTGATGCTGGATGTCTTTTCGGAGCATAAAGCAGTTATTGATAGTCTCCTGTCGCTACATTTCAATAATCAGTTACCCCATGCTGTGCTGATGACAAGTGTCTCCGGAATTGGGCTTACGAGGACGGCTAGCAGACTGTGTACCACGCTTCTGTGCGAGCGAGATAATGATGGGCCCTGTGGTGAGTGCAGTAGTTGTAGCCGCGCATCAGCCGGTACCCACGGTGATTATCGCTGGCTGGAGGTCGCCGAGGGGAAAGCCAGTATTGGTGTAGACCAGATCCGCGAAGCCGGCGACTTTGTTGCGAAAACGGCGGGTTACGGGTCGCAAAAAATATTAGTCATCTCCGACGCCGAGAAAATGACCGCAGGCGCCTCAAATGCGCTCCTCAAAACACTAGAAGAGCCCCAGGGAAACTCATTCATCGTACTGTTGTCGCAACGATCCTGGCTATTACCCGCTACGATTCGCTCGCGATGTCATACCTGGCGGTTGCCCGCACTTAAAGCCGCTTCATCGATTGATTTCCTTCGTGCTGCAGGCATTGCTGTTCCCCCCGACATCAGCGAGGATGATCGAGCGCTCGAAAGATTGGTCTCATCGGCTGTCGACGGAAAAGCGGAGGCGCGCTCGGACGTGATAAAGATGCTTGAGGCGATGTTGGCGAGCGACATATCTGTGGCTGACGCGTCAGGCGTGCTTAAAGGCTTCGAACTCATCGATAGTGTCGAGGCAGTCGTACTCGCCCTTGAGGGACGACTGAGCAATCAGGCTGCTGAAAGAGGCTCGCTTATCGCCTTACTTCAGTTGCATCGAGCCATCTCCGCGCTCTTGCAGCGGCTACGTGACGGTGCCGTTCCGGCAAAGGAGTCCACGTGCTACGAGATTGCGAGCTTGATTGCGAAAGCGAGGTGCAATGATGTGGCTGCTATCAATCGAGCCCTTAAGGTCATGGGGGCTTAAACGTTACTTGGCAACCAAGTGAGTCAGCAATAGGCTGAGCGCATGAGCGAAGACATAAACAGTACGTCCTCCCATTGACGATCAAAGATCAAGCGGTGTTATACACGGCCTATATGCCCTTCATTCAGCACGGCGATCTTTTAGTCCCCACGAACAAGAAGTATGAGCTAGGAAAAGAGGTAATTATCCTAATGGCGCTCATGGACGAGCCTAAAAAAATACCGATCAACGGAAAAGTGGTATGGGTTACTCCGAAAGGTGCGCAGGGGGATCGGCAGGCCGGGATAGGCGTTCAGTTCTCCGAACCTGACTTTGCTGCTGCCACAAAAATTGAGGAGCATTTAGGCACTGGTCTTGTCTCTGACCGTCCTACCCATACGATGTAATGCTCGCTGTATTGCAAGAGCATTAGTTTCGCGATTCTTGCCATGGATTTGATCTCCCCCGATTGAATCGATTCACCTAATGTGACAACATCCGCGCCCTTAGGTCAGGAACCACCGACGCACTCGCATGAGTGATCGTTTACGCGGAAGTGGCGAAATTGGTAGACGCGCTGGATTTAGGTTCCAGTGTCTTACGACGTGAGAGTTCGAGTCTCTCCTTCCGCACCAAATTCCTTCATGGATTATTGCCCCGCGACGGGGCCTTTGAGTGTTTTAAGTTAGGAGACGAGGATGCGTGTCTCGGTAGAAACGACATCGGGTTTAGAGCGTAAATTAACAGTGGGTGTGCCAGCGGATGAAGTGGATTCCGCAGTTGATAAGAAGTTAGCGGAAGCGTCCAAAAATGTCCGACTGCCCGGCTTCCGTCCTGGCAAAGTCCCCATCAGCGTGATGAAGCAACGCTTTGGCCCTGGTGTTCGTCAGGAAGTTCTCGGTGACGTCATTAATCAATCGTTCCAAGAGGCAGTGATTGGTGAAAATCTCAGACCCGCAGGACAACCAAGTATCGAGGCTAAGAGTGTCGAGAGTGGAAAAGACGTGGAATACGTCGCGACATTTGAAATATATCCCACTGTATCCCTCAACGAAGTCAAAGACTTTGAGGTCACAAAACTTACCTGTGACATCGGCGAGAACGACGTTAACGACATCATCGAAGTGTTCCAGAAACAGCAGGGGCAATTAGTCGACGTTGACCGCACTGCGGAAGAGGGTGACACGCTGACCATCGATTTCGAGGGATTCAAAGATGGCGAGGCCTTCGATGGTGGAACTGGAGCGGATACTGCGCTGGAGCTTGGTTCAGGCCGAATGATTCCTGGATTTGAGGACGGGCTCGTTGGTGCTTCTGCCGGGGATGAGCGCTCACTTGAGCTAACCTTTCCGGATGATTATCACTCCGAGGAGCTCAAAGGCGCGGCAGTAGAGTTCAAAGTGACCGTGAAGGCAGTGAAAGCGATGGAGCTGGCGGAACTCAACGCCGAGCTCTTCGCCTCCTATGGGGTAGAGGGTGATGATGTCGAGGCTTTCCGAGCCGAAGTTCAAAAGAATATGGAGCGAGAGCTCAAGGGTGCGATCGATGCACACGTTAAGCAGCAGGTCATGGATGCCATCATAGAGGCGCACCCAGAGCTTGAGATCCCGCAAAGTCTTATTGCCCAAGAGACAGACGCACTTCGGGGCCAGATGTTCCAGCAGTTCGGCGGTGATGTAAGTCCAGATATGGATCTTAAGAGTATTCTCCCTGATGAGATGTTCAGCGAGCGCGCTGAAACGCGTGTTCGATTGGGCTTGTTAGTGAGCGAGCTCGTGCAAAAATTGGGTGTCCGTGCTGAACCAAACAAAGTGCGCGACTTGATCGAGGAGATTGCCTCCACCTATCAGGATCCAGAGGAAGTCATCAATTGGTACTACGAAGACAATAACCAATTGATGGGCATTGAGTCGCGTGTGTTGGAAGATGCGGTAGTGGAAAAGTTGCTTGAACAGGCTAAAGTCACTGAAGAAGCAACGGGTTACCAGGACGCATTGCAGCGGACCCGTGCAGCGACACAGCAATAAGTGCTGCGAGTTAATTAGGAGAGAAGGGATGTCGTACGGCTACGAGACAGGAAACGAGAACGCATTGGGTCTAGTGCCAATGGTGATTGAGCAGACCTCACGTGGCGAGCGCTCGTTCGATATCTATTCTCGCCTGTTAAAGGAGCGCGTCATCTTTATCGTGGGGCCGATTGAAGACCAGATGGCAAATCTTGTCGTGGCTCAGTTGCTATTCTTGGAGTCTGAAAACCCGGACAAGGATATACACCTATACATCAACAGCCCGGGCGGGTCTGTGACTGCAGGCCTGTCAATTTACGACACGATGCAATTTATCAAACCTGAAGTCAGTACCATGTGCGTCGGCCAAGCCGCATCAATGGGAGCTTTCTTGCTGAGTGGTGGTGCTCAAGGTAAGCGACTCATACTGCCAAACGCTCGCACCATGATTCATCAGCCAAGTGGCGGTGCCCAAGGGCAGGCGAGCGATATTGAGATTCAGGCCAAAGAGATCCTCTTCTTACGCGAGCGACTCAATCGTATGCTATCTGAGCACACAGGTCAGCCAATGGACGTGATTGAGCGCGATACCGAACGTGACCGCTTCATGAGTGCAGAGCAAAGTGTTGAATACGGTTTGGTAGACCAAGTCATCACATCGCGCTAACGCCTTTTGCTAGAAACTAGATCTGTCGCCTTGCAATAGGCGTAGAAACCTATCATCTTTGCGGTAAGAAGATAGGCAAGACACAGGGTCAGACGCGATGACGGGTGACAGCACCAGAGACGAAAACGGAAAATTGCTTTACTGCTCTTTTTGCGGAAAAAGCCAGAACGAAGTCCGTAAGTTAATAGCGGGACCATCCGTTTTCATCTGTGACGAATGCGTTGATCTCTGCAATGACATCATCCGAGAGGAGATCCAGGAAGCTGCGGCGCCAGAGGCGTCTGATAAGCTACCGGTCCCTCGCGAAATTAACGAAATTCTAGACGAGTACGTGATTGGCCAATCCAGAGCCAAGCGCGTCCTGTCCGTAGCTGTTTACAACCACTACAAGCGATTGCGCACCGGTGAAGGTCAAGCCTCAGATGTAGAGTTGGGCAAATCGAATATCCTCCTAGTGGGTCCGACGGGTTCTGGTAAGACACTGCTGGCCGAAACGCTCGCCCGCTTATTAGACGTACCTTTCACGATTGCTGATGCAACCACACTGACTGAAGCGGGCTATGTGGGTGAAGATGTCGAAAATATTATTCAAAAACTGCTGCAGAAGTGCGATTACGATGTTGAGAAGGCTCAAATGGGCATTGTGTACATAGACGAGATCGACAAGATTTCTCGGAAGTCCGATAACCCGTCCATAACGCGTGACGTGTCGGGTGAGGGCGTCCAGCAAGCACTGCTAAAGTTGATTGAAGGAACTGTGGCGTCAGTACCGCCGCAGGGTGGCAGAAAGCATCCTCAACAGGAGTTCCTGCAGGTTGATACCAGCAATATCCTTTTCATCTGCGGTGGGGCGTTTGCCGGGCTAGATAAAGTGATTCAAAACCGGTCAGCGAGAGGCGGTATTGGCTTTTCGGCAGACGTTAAGGGTCAATCAGAGCAGAAGAATTTTGCCGAGAGCTTGCATGACCTTGAGGCTGAAGACCTAGTTCAATATGGATTGATTCCTGAGTTTGTCGGACGTTTACCGATGATTGCAACGCTGGAAGAGCTGGACGTCGCTGCGCTAATGCAAATTCTGACCGAACCCAAGAACGCGCTTACCAAGCAGTACCGCAAGATGTTCGACATGGAAGGCGTAGAAATCGATTTCCGCGAGGACGGATTACGTGCCGTTGCGAGCAAGGCTATGGAAAGAAAAACCGGCGCGCGGGGATTGCGGTCTATTCTGGAGAATGTCCTGCTTGAGTCCATGTACAACATCCCATCACAGACTGGTGTCGCCAAGATCGTGGTAGACGAGTCAGTCATTAACGGCGACTCTGAACCTCTGTTGGTCTACGAAACACAAGACGAGACGATTGCTGCTCAAGACGCATAAATTGATGCGTCTCGGGGCTTGAGATTGGTGAAAAAGCCCCCATCTCTAACTTGGGACAAGGAGATGACTATGAGCGATACATCCGCACTTCAGCTACCGTTACTGCCACTTCGCGACGTAGTGGTTTATCCCCACATGGTGCTTCCGCTATTCGTCGGCCGCGAGCGCTCGATTGAAGCGCTGGAACACGCCATGACAGGTAATAAGCAAGTACTGCTGGTCGCTCAACGCCACGCCCCTGACGATAATCCCGATGTGGACGACTTGTACCAGGTAGGCACCGTCTCCACGATTCTTCAGCTTCTCAAATTGCCTGATGGTACGATTAAGGTGCTGGTAGAGGGTAGTGAGCGCGCGGCTATTGAGGCTATCGATACCGGTGAAACCTTTTCGATGGCTACAGTAAGGCAAATCGAGTGTGAGGATCTCGATGATGCCGATACTGATTCGGCAATACGCGAAACGGTAGATCACTTCGAAAAATACGTGAGTGTCAGCAAGAAGGTGCCCAACGAAGTACTTACATCGCTATCCGGCATTGATGAGCCTGGTCGGCTGGCCGACACGATAGCCGCGCATATGTCGGTGGATTTGCAAGAGAAGCAAAACATTCTAGAGATGTCCGCGGTTAAAGCTCGACTCGAGCACTTAATGTCTTTAATGGATTCAGAGATCGATCTGTTCCAGGTCGAAAAGAAAATACGCGGTCGTGTGAAAAAACAGATGGAAAAAAGCCAGCGTGAGTACTACTTGAATGAGCAGATGAAAGCCATTCAAAAAGAGCTGGGCGAAATGGATGATGCACCCAATGAGATAGATGAGCTTCAGAATCGTATTGACGAAGCCAAGATGTCGGATGAGGCCATCGAAAAGGCGAATGCCGAACTGAGTAAGCTCAAAATGATGTCACCTATGTCAGCTGAAGCGTCGGTGGTGCGGGGCTACATTGAGTGGTTGGTGGGCGTTCCTTGGACAAAGCGCAGCAAGGTGAAACACGATATAAAGCGAGCTCAGACCATCCTCGATCAGGATCATTACGGACTGGAAGAGGTAAAAGACCGTATTCTGGAATACTTGGCCGTTCAGAAGCGGGTCAGAAAGCTCAAAGGACCAGTGCTTTGTCTCGTCGGACCGCCCGGGGTCGGTAAAACTTCATTGGGCGAATCGATCGCTAAGTCGACTAATCGTAAGTTTGTTCGTATGGCCCTTGGTGGCGTGCGTGATGAAGCCGAGATTCGTGGCCACCGACGCACCTACATCGGCTCGATGCCAGGTAAGTTGATTCAAAAGATGGTCAAGGTCGGCGTTCGTAATCCGCTGTTCTTATTGGATGAAATTGACAAGATGGGCATGGATCATCGTGGGGATCCAGCATCAGCAATGCTCGAAGTGCTCGATCCGGAGCAAAATCATGCCTTTAACGATCATTACCTTGAGGTTGATTACGACCTGTCGGATGTCATGTTTGTGTGTACTTCAAACACCATGCATATTCCCGGCCCATTGTTGGACCGTATGGAAGTTATTCGAATCCCTGGGTATACGGAGGACGAGAAACTCAGCATTGCGCGTAAATACCTTCTGCCCAAGCAGGTCAAGGTAAACGGGTTAAAGCCCGCTGAGATTAGCGTCGCGGACGAAGCAATCCTCGATATTGTCCGTTACTACACGCGCGAAGCTGGTGTTCGAGCGATGGAACGCGAACTTGCTAAGGTCTGCCGTAAGGTCGTCAAAAAGTTAGCGCTGGAGGATTGGGAATCGGGTACCGAGGTCACGTCTGAGAACCTTGAGGACCTGCTCGGGGTTCGCAAGTTTACCTTTGGTGTGGCTGACGAGGCTAATCAGGTTGGCGAGGTCACGGGTCTCGCCTGGACGTCGGTAGGTGGTGAACTCCTCACGATTGAGGCGGCATCGGTGAGTGGTAAGGGACGTCACGTTCGAACAGGTAGCCTTGGCGATGTCATGCAAGAGTCGATTCAGGCGGCGATGACAGTCGTTCGCTCGCGCTCGCAGGGTCTGGGCATTCCCGCCAAATATCATGATACGCAAGACCTCCATATCCACGTACCGGAGGGTGCAACACCGAAGGACGGCCCAAGCGCTGGCATTGGAATGTGTACCGCGCTTGTGAGTGTCGCCACGAATATTCCGGTGCGCGCTGACGTCGCTATGACCGGAGAAATAACCTTACGAGGAGAGGTTCTGGCCATCGGTGGACTTAAAGAGAAGCTGCTCGCTGCCCGCCGTGGTGGCATCAAGACGGTCGTCATTCCTCATGAGAATGAGCGTGATTTAGCAGAGGTGCCGGATAACATCAAGGATAAGCTCGATATCAAGCCTGTGAAATGGATTGATGAAGTACTTGAGATCGCCCTTGAATCGTCGCCTCAGCCATTGAGCGACGATGAGTATTTGGCTGGCATGAGGGATGCAAAAGTGGCGAGTTCAGAGGGGCAAGAGGAGGGTGAAGCGAGAGCTACGTCTCATTGACACGATTTAAGTCCGCTCGATCGAAAAAAATTAAGTAATTTTTACATTTCACGATTGACCCTGATTGCCCGCATGGTAGGCTGAACCTTACTTTCAGGCATTTTCCTAAAGCACACAACGAGGATCTATCGTGAATAAAAATGAACTAATTGATGCTATCGCTTCAGAAGCAGATCTCCCAAAGGCAGCTGCTGGTCGTGCACTTGATGCAGCCGTTGCAGCCATTACTTCAGAGCTTTCGAAAGGTGGCAGCGTATCTCTGGTAGGTTTCGGAACGTTTTCTGTGAAGCCACGTGCGGCACGCGACGGTCGCAACCCACGCACGGGTGAGACAATTAAGATTGCTGCGTCTAACACACCTGGCTTCAAAGCGGGTAAGGCGTTGAAGGACGCGTGCAACTCGTAATGGTGTAAAATCTCAGCTGGGGCTGAGAATCGAAAGGGCGCCTCGTGCGCCTTTTTTTGTGGCAACCAATTTCTTCAAGGTAATAGCAGGGTAAATCTAATGCTTCAGAGCATGCGAGAGGGCGTGAAAAGCCCATGGGTATTGGCGGTTATTGGGTTAATCGTGTTGTCGTTTGTCCTAACGGGCGCCGAGTCGTTAACTTTCGGTGTTGCTCAATCGGGCGCGGCTAAAGTGAATGATCGAGAAATCTCTTTTAACGAGCTCCAATTTGCGATTGAACAGCAGCGCCGCCAGTTATCCGAGATATACGGCGATCAATTGGATCCAAGCTTGCTCGACGACGACCTGCTGAGACCTGGGGTCTTAAATAATCTGGTTGATCGCGCACTTCTTGAGGATTATGCAACGGCTCTTGGTATTACCGCGTCTCCCGAGGCTGTGCGCCGCAGCATTATTGGCAACCCAACATTTGAGGTGGACGGTAGCTTCTCTGCTGACTATTACCGTGATGTATTGCGCTCCAATGGTATATCGCCCGATCAGTACCGCGCAGAGCAGGGTAACACCGACCAACTTATCAAACTGGAGTCGATCATTGCTGATGCGGACTTCATAACGCCTGTAGAGGCTAAAGCAGCCATTGACGTATTGGTCGAGCGTCGAGACGTACGCTTCTTAGTGGTGCCAGACACGGAGCTTAACGCCGCCTCTGACATTGATGACACGACTATCTCTGCATTCTATGATGCTAACCCAGGATTGTTCGCTCAACCCGAGCGTCTTAGTGTGGAGTATATCGAATTAAATCCGACTCAATACGCTTTGCCTGTTGACGAGGCGGAGTTGGAAGCGCAGCTCGCTGAGGCACTTGCCGACTATGAGACCAAAGCCCAGTCAGAGGTGGCGCACATCCTACTGATTCAGGAGGATGATGAGACAGAAGAGGCCTATGCCGCACGTATTGGTCAGGTAGGCTCTCGACTCACCGCGGATGAAGATTTCGCAACCATTGCAGCTGACGCCTCGGACGATATTGGTTCAGCGTTCGTCGGCGGTGACCTGGGCTTCACAGATGGCTCAGTTTTTCCCGATGCGATGGAAGATGCAATTGCTTCTTTGGAAGTGGGTGGTGTTTCGTCCCCCGTAACGACAGATGCCGGGACACACTTCATTTTGGTTAAAAGCCGATCCGCTGCGGAGCAGGTTCCGGATGAGCTTCTGCGTGCCGAAATAACTGAAAGTCTGCAGACTGCCCAGACACAGCGCGACTTACTGATCGTGGTTGATCAACTCCGTGAACTTGTTTTTACTTCAAGCGGTTTGGCGAGTGCTGCCCAACAACTCGGCCTCTCAGTATCCACCTCTCAGCCATTTTCGCGGGACGAAGGTGAAGGTCTATTTGCGGAATCATCCCTTCGGAATGCGGCCTTCTCGGACGATGTTTTGATCGACCGCAATAACAGTGATGTGATCGAGTTAGCGGGCTCTCGCTTTGTCGCCCTGGCTGTCAAGGAGCGTCTGCCAGAGGGAATAAAGTCTTTAGCGGAGGTTCGTGACGGTATCGAGGGACAACTCTCGTCCGAGGCCATGGATCGTGCCATGACAAGCTTGGTTGATGAGGTCAATGCATCACTCTCGGCAGGCGAGACGCTTGAGTCCGTTTCATCGGCTAAGGGGTACGAATGGCGGGTTGAGTTGGCTGCTACCCGGCAAAATGTCAATTTACCCGCATCAGTGCTGCAGTCGGCATTTAATAAACGGTCTACAGATACTGAAACCGTAAGTGCCGTTCGGCTGGATGAGGAAAGTTATGCACTTGTTCAGCTTGCAAGGACTCAAGCCGGTCGCGAAGACACCATGGTGGGTGTCGAGAGAGACGCTTTACTGCGCGAAGTGTCAGACGTCAGTGCATCACTGCTTAGGCAGGAGTTTATGGCTGATTTGAAACGAAGAGGCGATGTTGTCATTCGCTAGGGTGACTGTTTGTGGCTGACGACGCATTTGCGCGACTCGTTCGTAACGCTGGGTCTGTTTCGGTGGTAGGCGATACAGCGCCAATATTCTCTGGCAGTGTTAACGGTCGTCAGCCTTACCCGCTTGATCAATGGAACCCCAGTAATTGTGGCTTTGTGGATATAGCCATTGATCGCGACGGGCGCTGGTTTCACGAAGGATCTGAAATAAAACGCGTGGAGCTGGTATCGCTGTTTGCTGGACTATTACGACGTGAGGATGACGGTGCTTATTACCTAGTTACCCCAGTAGAGAAGGTGGAGGTCGCGGTAGCGTTACATCCACTGATGGTCGTAGACGCCACGCGCGTCGATGACACGACCACAGGGCAAAGTCGTCTTGGACTTGTCCTCAATGCAGGCGGTATTTTCTACCTTAATGACGAGACGGGGCTGACACCAGAGCCTGCTGCTGCCGGCGCGGCGTTCATATCATTGCCGAATAAGCTGACCGCATTGTTCACGCGTGCGGCTTGGTATCGACTGGTGGACATGGCTGATGACGATGGATGCGTCAAGAGTGGTGGTCAAAAATACTCCCTGCTTTAACTTTGCAGCTAAAGCAGGGGGCCTTTGGTGTTACATATTGGGGTAGTTCGGCCCACCCAAGCCTTCAGGGGTTACCCAGCGGATGTTCTGTGAGGGATCCTTAATATCGCAGGTCTTACAATGAACGCAGTTCTGAGCGTTAATCTGAAAGCGCGGTACGTCACCATCTGTGATTACTTCATATACGCCCGCAGGGCAGTAGCGTTGAGCGGGTTCGTCGTAAGTGGGAAGGTTGACCTGAATCGGAATCGTGGTGTCAGCCAGCTGCAAGTGGCAGGGCTGATCTTCTTCATGATTGGTATTTGATAAGAAGACCGACGACAAGCGATCAAAGGTAAGCACATTATCGGGCTTCGGATAATCGATTTTCTTTGATGACGCCGCCGGCTTAAGACAGGCGAAGTCAGGCTTCTTATCACGAAGTGTGAACGGCATATTGCCCCGCATAATGGTCTGGTCAAACCAAACTGCAGCGGATCCCAAAAGCGCTCCAAACGTGTGCATGTAGCCTGCAAAGTTACGACTCGCTTTTAATTCCTTACCTAGCCAAGAGCTTGCAACCCGCTGTTCGAAGCCCACTAGATCAGTAGCCGGAGTTTCGGACATAAGCGCTGCTGCAACTTCCTCAGCTGCCAATATGCCGCTCTTCATGGCTGTGTGATTGCCTTTAATCTTGACAGCATTGAGCGTGCCGGCCTCACAGCCAATGATCAGTCCACCGGGGAAGTTCATCTTGGGCAGTGAGTTAAGTCCACCTTTTGCCAGCGCGCGAGCGCCATAGGCAAGGCGCTCAGCACCGTCTAGGTATTTTGCAGTCTTGGGGTGAGTCTTCCAGCGCTGGAACTCCTCGAAAGGACTGACGTGGGGATTCGAATAATTGAGGTCGGTAATTAAGCCTATGTAAACCTCGTTGTTCTCGGCGTGATACATGAAGGCGCCACCGGAGGAGCCGCTCTCTGACAGAGGCCAACCCAGTCCATGAATGACCTTACCTTCCTCGTGTAATTCCGGCTTGATTTGCCAAACTTCTTTAATGCCAATGCCGTAGTGTTGCGGGTCTTTCCCTTCATCAAGCCCAAAGTGCGCGATTAATTCTTTACCCAGATGACCGCGGCATCCCTCGGCGAAGAGCGTGTACCTCGCGTGTAGCTCCATGCCCGGCGTGTAGGAGTCTTTCTGCTCTCCCTCCGCACTGATGCCCATGTCGCCAGTAGCAACACCTCTTACCGAACCATCGTCGTTGAATAGCACTTCGGCAGCGGCGAAGCCTGGGTAGACCTCAATGCCCATATTTTCAGCCTGCTCGGCAAGCCAACGGCAGACGTTACCCATGGAAACAATGTAGTTGCCATCGTTGTGAACCGGTGGGGGCAGGAAGAGGTTTGGTATTTGCGCAGCCGATTTGCCCGAAGTGTAGTAATAGAAGACGTCTTTGTTCACTTCGGTGTTCAGTGGTGACCCCATTGACCGCCAGTCCGGCAAGAGTTCGTCGAGCGCTGTGGTTTCCAGAACTGCACCTGAGAGGATATGAGCACCCACCTCAGAGCCTTTCTCAACCACGCAAATACTGACCTCACGCTCTTGTTCCTGCGCCAATTGACTGAGCTTAATGGCCGCCGACAGACCGGCAGGTCCGGCCCCAACAACCACTACATCAAATTCCATGGATTCGCGTTCCACTAGTCACCTCCAATTAACTATCGCAATAGGCCAAATCGACACAAAATATGCTTGAAATATCGCTTTTTTGAACTCGCGGTATGTTAAAGTATCGCACCTAGCAAATGTAGTAATGCAGGCAACAAATTGATCTCTGATCACTACTATTTTCGAACACGTTAACTTTCAGTGGAGATGCTATGAGAGTACTCGTCGCAGTTAAACGCGTTGTGGACTACAACGTGAAGGTGCGCGCCAAGACCGACGGCTCTGATGTTGAGTTGAACAATGTCAAAATGGCGATAAACCCATTCTGTGAAATTGCAGTTGAGGAAGCGGTACGCCTTAAGGAAGCAGGCACAGCGTCTGAAGTTGTTGTTGCATCCATTGGCGACAAAAGCTGCCAGGAGCAAATTCGCACAGCACTCGCGTTGGGCGCAGACCGTGGCATCCACGTTGAAGCTGAAGGTCGTCCAGAGCCGCTAGAGGTTGCCAAGCTTTTGAAGGGAGTGATCGGCTCTGAATCACCTGATCTGATTATCCTAGGTAAGCAGTCTATCGACGGTGATAACAACCAGACAGGTCAGATGCTCGCTGCGTTGACCGGCATGGGGCAGGGCACGTTCGCTTCTGAAGTCAATGTAGGTGACGGTACAGTTCAGGTAACACGTGAGATCGATGGCGGCCTGCAGACAGTTGAGCTCAAGCTCCCCGCGGTAGTAACGACCGATCTTCGTTTGAACGAGCCTCGATATGCGTCCTTGCCAAATATTATGAAGGCGAAAAAGAAGCCTTTAGAAACTGTTTCACCGGCTGATCTAGGCGTCGATATCCAGTCGCACGTGACCTTGGTGGGTGTGAAGCCACCTGCGGAGCGATCAGCGGGTATAAAAGTTGAATCAGTTGAGCAGTTAGTCGATAAGCTCAAGAACGAAGCGAAGGTGATCTCATGAAGACGTTAATTGTTGCAGAACACGATAATCAAACGCTCAAAGCAGCCACATTAAATGCCGTAGCGGCCGCACAACAGTTGGGTGGCGACATCGATGTTTTGGTTGTGGGTAGTGGCTGTCAGGCAGCGGCTGATGCAGCTGCAGCGCTTCCCGGTGTGGCTTCAGTGTTGCTAGCTGATAACGCCGCTTATGAAAACCAGCTTGCCGAGAATGTGAGCCTCGCGGTTGCGGATGTAGCAGCGGGATATGATGCGGTATTGGCTGCCGCCACGGCCAACGGCAAAAATGTGATGCCTCGCGTTGCTGCTTTACTCGACGTGGCGCAGATCTCTGACATCACAGCGGTTATCGATGCCGATACCTTTGAGCGTCCAATCTATGCAGGCAACGTTATTGCAACTGTTAAGAGCTCCGATGCCAAGAAAGTAATCACCGTACGAACCACTGCGTTTGATGCAGTACCAGCCGAAGGCGGGACCGCGTCAGTGCAGGCAGTTGATGATCCTCATGACGCTGGTGTTTCTAGTTTTATCGGTGAAGAAGTTGCGGTCTCTGATCGACCTGAACTTACTTCTGCATCTGTAGTCATTTCAGGTGGCCGTGGTATGCAGAATGGCGATAACTTCTCAATGCTAGAAGGAATAGCTGACAAGTTAAATGCAGCTATCGGGGCGTCACGAGCAGCGGTCGATGCGGGCTTTGTCCCCAACGACTATCAGGTAGGTCAGACTGGCAAGATCGTCGCACCCGATCTCTATATTGCGGTAGGTATTTCTGGTGCGATTCAGCACCTCGCCGGTATGAAGGACAGCAAGGTGATTGTTGCAATTAACAAAGACGAGGATGCACCCATCTTCCAGGTGGCGGACTACGGTCTCGTCGCGGATTTGTTTGCAGCACTTCCTGAACTAGAGGCAGCGCTTTAAGCCTGCCTCATAACTGCCTGTTTTTTTGGGGGATTTATGGCAAAAAGTGGCCTTGATGACAGCACAGCCGATGCGGTTGTCGCTGTTGTAATTGTGTCAGTAGTTGTATTGAGCGTTGTGGAGTGGCTGTCGGGCCTTCCCGCCTAAGCAACAACAAGGTTAACCACGGTTAAGACGGTGAAAATAAAGATCATCGTAAAGAAAATGCCGGCTAGGATAAACCACCCGGCATTCCCTTCTTCAAAGTCTTTTGCGCGATTTTGTTGGCTTTGAACGCCAAAAGCTGCCGCCAGAGTGCTCCGCAGGATCTGTTTGAATTTCGATGACATTGCGGGTTCCATAGTCGTTATGTGGATATCCTATTTTTATACATAGGTAATGCAAGTGTAAGAATCTTTTTACAGGATTTCTGTTACCCTAGCCGCGGCAGAGGGAGGAAATATGGTCACCATCACTGAATCAGCACGTGTTTATTTAAAAGAACTGTTGGATAAGCAGGCGGATGCGCTGGGCGTTAGAGTCTTTATCAACAATCCTGGTACACCACGGGCTGAGACCTGCATTGCCTACTGTCGGGAGGGTGATATGCAGGCGAGTGATGAGCAGCATAACTTCGAACACTTCGATGCATGGATAGAGAGCCGGAGTATTCCCTTCCTAGAAGACGCGGTCGTTGATTACGCAAAGGATCGAATGGGCGGACAGCTCACGATTAAAGCACCGAATGCGAAAATGCCGCGCGTCGATGCTGATAGCCCCATTGAAGATCGAATCAACTACTTACTCTACAACGAGGTAAATCCATCGCTTGCCGCGCATGGCGGGGACGTTTCTCTCGTAGAGGTAACTGAAGATAACTTTGCCATTCTGCGCTTCGGCGGGGGCTGTCAGGGCTGCAGTGCTGTCAGTATCACCCTCAAGGACGGCGTTGAGAAAACGCTGACCGAGCAGATCCCTGAATTGGCCGGTGTTCGGGATATGACTGATCATACGGACCGAAGTAACGCCTATTATTAGGCCTTTCGTCTGTGTCCTAACGTCGATTGCAAGCTGTCAGCGAGCTCACGCAAACTGCCCTCTGTAGTGTCCCAATCCATGCAGGCGTCTGTCACTGAAACGCCGTATCGCAGATCTTTCAAATCCGACGGGATGTCCTGACGCCCCTCGTGAAGATGACTCTCTAGCATCAGTCCAACAATCGACTTGTTACCCTTCAATATTTGATTGCTGATATCACGTGTCACCAGTGGCTGAACGTTGTGGTTCTTGCTTGAATTAGCGTGACTACAATCAACCATGATGTTGGCGGGTAGACCCGCTTTTGCCAGTGCAGATTCACATTTTGCGATATTAACGCTGTCGTAGTTAGGGCCGTTACTCCCGCCACGAAGAACAACGTGTCCATAAGGATTACCGCGGGTCTCAAAGATCGAAACCACACCTTCAGAATTAATCCCAAGAAAGCGATGTGGGTGCTGCACTGACTTCAGCGCATTAATCGCAACATCTAGACTCCCATCGGTACCATTTTTGAATCCAACCGCTGACGAAAGGCCGCTAGCCATTTCTCGGTGAGTCTGTGACTCGGTTGTTCGAGCGCCGATTGCTGACCAGCAGATTAAGTCTTGCAGGTATTGTGGAGTAATGGGGTCGAGTGCCTCAGTAGCGGTCGGTAAACCCATAGCCAGAAGGTCGCGCAGGAGCGTCCTTCCGAGCTTGAGGCCGGCCTCAATGTCAAAAGAGTCATCGAGTGATGGATCATTAATTAAGCCCTTCCACCCCGTAGTCGTCCTGGGTTTCTCAAAGTAAACACGCATGATGATGTAAAGCGTATCGTCAAGCTCGTCTGACAAAGCCTTGAGCTTAGCGGCGTATTCGATTGCGGCGTCACGATCGTGAATTGAGCAGGGTCCCACCACGACCATGAGGCGGTGGTCATTGCGATCGAGAATGTTGCTGACAACCTCGCGAGATTCTCTTACAAAGCTGAAAATTGAGTCATCAACAGGTACAGATGAACGAAGTGCCACAGGTGCTGTTAGGGCCTGCTGCGACGCGACATTGACATTGTGAATGCTTGACTGGCTCATTGCTTTTGTGGGCTCAAAAAAATGAGAGCGGAGCATACCCCGAACAAGTGGCGTAGTCATGATTACGGCGGGATGATTCGCAATTTAATCGACTCAAGGCTTGCTGTATAACATCTCCATGACTACGACAGCTGTATCGCCCCTGCCGAATATCGCCGCTATTTCGAGCGCAGTCAGAGACGGCGTCACCGTGATAACAGCGACACAGCGTTTAGCACGCTATCTTGTCAGCGAGTCAGCTCAGCACCGCTCTCCGGTGTCTCTTTTTCCCAAGATTCTCTCCCTGGACGCATGGCTTCGCCAGGAATGGCGGCAGCAGGCGGAGACGAGCGAGATCCCTAGACGCTTACTGGTTAGCTCTGAAGTAGAGGCCCTTTGGCGACAGGTAATTTCGCGACACGAGTCACAAACCAATGCGTTTAGTTTGTTGCAGCCTGAGGCTGCTGCAGCATTGGCGGCGAGATGTCGAGTATCGCTAAGGGATCATCGGGTGCCAGTCGCATCTGAGCAGGTGCGCACGTTGTTTATCTCGGAATCGGATACCGCGTGTTTTCTCAAGTGGCTTGATCGAGTGGATATGCGCTTAAATCACGAAGGCTGGGTGATGCCGGAAGACCTTCCTGAGCTGATAGCCAATGAGAAAAAGGAGCGTGACTCCGAGGTATGGTTTCTATCGGAAGAGGCACCCGTACCATCGGTGGAGACTGCGCTGTCGAGCCGGTTTAAGGTGACTCGTTGGTTTCACTCTGAATCGATTGACAGCGGTATCTCTACGGCGGGATACCCAACTCGCGAGACAGAGATAGCATCGGCAGCGAAATGGGGCTTTCACCAACATGAGAACGGTCGGGTGAGCGCCATAGTGCTCGCTGATTATCAGCGCGATAGGCCGCTGTTAGAGTATGAATTACGTGAGCTGTTCGGCAGCTCGGACCAGGTATTTACCGATCTTCCGGTTAACTTCAGTCGTGGCATAGAACTGGCTAAAGTGCCCATGTTTCGTGACGCGCTCTTGCTACTCGGCCTTATTGTTAAAGATCTAGGACGCGCTGAATTAACTGCGCTACTACGTTCGCCGTTTTTTGGTTGGCTAGACACTGATCACAACGACAAAGCTACGGTTATTGCACATCTCTTTAACTCTAAACGGTCCGTATTTGAATTGCGGCATGTCCTGGAAGCCCTAGGCAAGGTGGTGCCAAAGAGCCCTCTGGAAACGGCCTTGTCCGTGGCGCGCGTTGACAGGTTGCCATCATTGCGCTTGTCTGCCTGCGAATGGAGAGACCGTGTATCAGCTCTGTTACAGACAGCAGGCTGGCCATCAGCCTCTGGATTAGACTCCGTGGAATATCAGCAGCTGGAGTTGGTTGAAGGACTATTTGATGAGATCGAGGCCAATTCACTCGATAATGAGCCGTACCCGCTAACCCTCTTCGTCTCGCGTCTACGCTCAGCGTTATCCGAGAAGCTTTTTCAACCACAGACGGACGTGGGGAAGTTACAGGTGATGGGTCTGGCCGACACTATGGGCTTGTCCTTTGAAGCTGCCCGGATAGTGGGAGCGACCTCCGAATCTTTGCCGTCCAAGCCCAGTTTGTTGAGTTTTATTCCCTGGGAGATCTGTCGGTCTTATCAGATCAGCAAGGTTGATGAGGAGTCTCACGACAAGGTTACGGCGAGACTGATTGGGCAACTGAGTTCCGTAGGGGACGTGTCGTGTACGTTTCACCTAGTCTCAGATGGCACGGCAAAACTGCCCAGCCGGTTTTGCGACGTGGGTCATCATGAGGCGGCACTCAGTGAGGCTCGTGGTGATAAAGGTATCGTTGTGCGTCTTGAATCGATCGATGATTCTCTAGGTTTGGCGACGAATCTTCCCAACCAACAAGCTGGGGGAGTATCACTTCTCGAGCAACAAGCGTCTTGCCCGTTGAAAGCACACCTGAATCACAAACTGGGTATCAGACCCTTGGAGGCTGAAGCCAAGGGACTTACGCCCGGCGAGCGAGGTGGCGTGCTTCATGAGGCGCTAAAGTGCTTGTTCAGCTCGCTGAAAAAGAGTGATCAGATCAAAGCATTAACTGCAGCGGATCGTGAGGTGCTTATCGAGGCGGCGGCCGATGAAGCTGCGAGGAGTTTGAAAGCATCAGTAAGAGAAAGAGTAGGACTGTCTACACTAGACTTGGAGCGTCAGAGACTGAGTGGCACTTTGGGGGCCTGGCTCGATGTTGAAGGCAGTAGAGATATAAGATTCACCGTAGAGTTAAACGAAGCACCCCTCGAGTGGGAGTGTGATGGGCTGAAT
>Ga0163109_10001192_pt1 | contig 20734 bp, 19 predicted proteins | sample CRUFie1St13metaG_FD_108704 | JGI IMG/M metagenome (GOLD analysis project Ga0163109, IMG submission 108704) | Marine microbial communities from the Costa Rica Dome - CRUD Field 142mm St13 metaG | ecosystem: Environmental > Aquatic > Marine > Oceanic > Photic zone | place: Costa Rica: the Eastern... | reverse complement strand
TTCTAAAGCTAGAAAGCTATTAAAATACATACCTGAAGTAAATCTTGAAGAGGGCCTATCCAGATGGTACAAGCATGAAAAATGAGATTCAACTAGTTGTTGTTGGTTTAGGATTTGTTGGCTTAGCGTGTCTTGTAGGTTTTCATAAGCTCGGAGTTAACGTAGTTGGAATTGATAATAATCTAAACAAAATAAATAATTTAAAAAATTTATGTTTTGAAGATGTAGAAAAAGAAATAGCTGAATATATCAGACAAAATCCTTCTATTCTCAATTCAATTCATACAGAATTGAATAAAAATAATGTTTCAGCATCAAAGTTAATTTCTCTTATATGTGTTGGCACTCCAAATTTTTTAGACGGTACTCCAAATCTAGAAATTGTAAAAAATTGTATTGAAGATATTTGTTCAATTGATCATATAAACAATCATGAAGTTGTAATCAAAAGCACAGTTCCACCAACAACTTTAGAGAACATTATCAAACCTTATATTGAAAAAAATACTTCAAAAAATATAAGCTTTGTTTCGAACCCAGAGTTTCTTAGAGAAGGGACAGCACTAGCAGACTTTCTAAATCCCGATAGAATTGTATTGGGACAGGAGAATGGTACTTCTGAAATTGAAAAAATATACCTTCAACATTTCGATTGCATTTATAAAACAGACTTTACAGGTGCAGAATTCTGCAAATATTATTCAAATTGTTCACTAGCTTTGATGGTATCTTTTTCAAATGAAATGCGGTTATATGCTGATGAATTAGGCATTAAAGACATAAAAAATATTTTTAATCAATTTCATCAGGATAGAAGATGGATTGACTCTTCTATGAAGGGCTATTTTTGGCCTGGCATTGGTTATGGTGGATATTGTCTTCCGAAAGATTCAAAGGCTTTTGTAGATAATATGAAAAATAATAATTTTAATAGCGAGGTTCTAAGTTCAGTTGTTTCTGTAAACGAGGGACTAATAGAACATTTCAGAAAAAGAATTTCAAAAAAATTTAGTGAGTATAAGAGGGTAATTTTCTTTGGGTCAAGTTTTAAGGTAGGTTCAGATGATATTAGAGAAAGCAAAACGCTTGAACTTATCAATTCATTAAAAAAAGTTAGTTTTGATATATGTCTTCTTGAGGATAATGCCTCGTTAGAAATAAGTAAAAAATATGGTTTTAAAATAATTAAATATAATGAAATTGATGATGATGATGGAATTGTCATAATGCTTAAAAATAAAGATTATTTAAAATTCCTTAATAACCATGACAGAGGAAATATATTGGATATTCCATTTTTGCTAGATACTTAAAATAAAAGATGCTTATAATTTATTAGCCAAAGGAGGCCTAATTGAGAATTTTCATAACTGGTAGCACCAGTTTCATAGGAAAAAATCTTGTCAAAGAGCTGCTTAAAGAAAACCATAAACTTTATCTGTACAAGAGAAAAACAACAGATATAAGTGTTTTTGAAGAACTCGCTGGAGATTACTATTTTATTGATGATATTAATTTGGAATCTTGTTTTCTAAATAATGAAATAGAATCTGTAATACATTTGGCAACCTGTTATGGTGATGATGAGCGGTCAGAAGAAATTCATAATGCAAATGTTGTTTTCCCAAAAAAAATTCTCAATTTAGCCACTAAATACAAAGCTCAAAATTTTATTAATACAGACACTTTTTTTTCTAAAGAAGAATTCCCCTTGGGATATAAGAAACAATATGTTCTTTCTAAAAGAAATTTTTTGTTAGCTCTCAATGAAATTAATAATCAAATAAAAGTTGTAAACTTGAGATTAGAACATGTTTTTGGCATAGGTGACGGCAAAACAAAGTTTGTTGAATGGCTTAGCAATGAGATTATTGCGAATGATATACATAAGCCAATAATGTTATCCTCGTGTAATCAATTAAGAGATTTTATATCAGTAGAAGATGTAGTCTCTTCGTATGTTAAGGTAATAAATAATATTGATTCTATTAGCTCATCCACTGAGTTTCAGGTTGGCAGAGGAAAAACAATTACTGTAAAGGATTTTGTGAATTATTTAGCAGATGAGTTTTCAAGTAAATTAGGCAGAAAAATCAATGTTAATTTTGACAAAAGCCTGTCCAGAAAAGGCGAGGTGAGAGAGTCATATGCACTTAATGAAAATCTAGTCCAGTTAGGTTGGTCTCCAAAAAATGATTTAAAAACAGATATAAAAAATTATGTCAAAAATAGATGTGATTCCTCTTAATATGAATATTCAGAAACCATTTAAGCTCTCAATATGCATACCAACATATAATAGATATAAATCTTTGAAGGCTTTATTGGTAAAATTAACAAACCAAAACCTTTATGAAAATGTTCAAATTGTAGTTAGCAACAATGCATCTACTGACAAAACTGATGAATTATGTAAGTCTCTCCTAGAAACGTATGAGTCATTTAAATATATAAAACAAGAAACTAACATAGGGTTTGCTGGAAATGTAGAAGCAGTTGTAAAAGAATCAGATGGCGAATATATATGGATTTTAGGAGATGATGATATTCCAAATGATAATGCTATTAAACAAATTCTACTAGAAGTTGATAAGTGTAAAGTCGGTTGGCTGTTATTTAATTTTAAAAGAAATAATAGCGTGGGATTTAAAGGTTTCTTAGAATCCGATATTAAGAATATAAATGATCTGCTTAAAAATGCCGGTATCTGGTCCTCATTTATGTCGTTGTCTGTTTTAAAAAAGGATGCTCTTTATAGGCTAGAAGATATACCAAAAAACAATTACTATGCTTTTTCTCTTGCTCTAAATACCGGTTCATCGCAAGACGTTAAATACAAAAACTTTTGCTTAGTTGAAAGGAAAATGAGCAAGATAGAGAACCATAGATTTAACGAAAGCAGCACTTATGCAATAGATTTTTTTGAGTATTTAGACAAACTGGTAAGTTCAAAAAAAATATCTCATTTCACAAGAAATAGTCTTGCAAGGCAGTTCTTTTTTGGAATCCTTTCTTTGTACCTTATGAAAAATAAATTATCTAAAACTGTTAATCCAAAATTTATAGACTTATACAGAAGACATAAATATGTTTTTGTTTTTTATTTTACGATTGTGCCAATTTATCTTTTTAATCGAGCAGTCCTAAACTTAATCTTACTTTTTGCTAAAGCTATTAATAGTATTCTTCCAACTAAAAAATTAACAAAAGCAACAAATTTTTTAACTAATCATGAATAGAACTGCCATTATTATTTTTGCTTTCAGTAGAAAAAAATCTTTAGAAAACCTTCTTAATTCAATCAAAAGAAATAAAGATCACAAAGAATTTACTTACTTTTTCTTTGTAGATGGTCCGAGAAATGATGAAGATATGACAAATATTAGAGGTGTCATTCAAGTAATAGATGAATTTAGTATTCAAAATAAAAAAATTAAAATATCTAAACAGAATCAAGGCTTATCTAAATCAATAATTTCTGGAATTTCTGAGGTAACTAAAACTTTTGATAAATTTATAGTTCTAGAAGATGATCTTGTTTTAAGTGATTTTTTCCTTTCTTTTATGGAAAAATCCCTTAGAAAATTTAAGCATGAAAATAATATAATCAATATATCTGGTTTTTCTAATTTGCCATTCGCAAAGGGATCTGATGGAAATTATTACTTATCGAGACGCTCTACCTCTTGGGGCTGGGCATCTTGGTCACATCAATGGTCAAAAATTGATTTTAGCGACAAAAATATCTACACAATTTTCTGTTACATCAAGCTTTTTCTAATATCGCCAGATTTGCCAATCATGCTTCATAACCAGAAAAAAGGCAATGTCGACTCATGGGCTATTAAGTTAATTGCACATCAGGCTATTCACAATGTGTTCTCTGTTACTCCAACAAAATCTCTCGTTAGAAATGAAGGCGTTGATGAATTTGCAACAAATGTAGATTTAATTTTTCAGAACAAACAATTATGTAATCAAGAGCATATGGAATTGAAAAAGATTCAAAGCTCTCAATTAAATATTGATATTTCTAAATGGTTTTTTGAGCTTTATCTATCTCTTAAGAGATACAAATCAAGAATCTTTAACAGAAAATAATCCTCTAGGTGATGTACTAAGAACTTATTGTTTAATGTATTCAATAAAAATAATGTAAATGAGTATAAAATAAAGACAATTATTGATATGAAAAATATAGTAGTAGTGGGTGCTGGATATGTTGGTTATTCTCTTGCACTTTTATTGTCTGAATTAAATAAAGTTACTTCTTTAGAAGTCAACAATGAGATCATAAAAAAAATTAATAAAAAAGAACCTCATCTTGCAGATAATTTAATTAAAGATTTCTTAAAAAAAGATTTGAATTTAACAGCAACAAATGAATATGCAAATGCATATAAAAATGCTGACTTTATTATTGTCGCTACACCAACAAATTATGATGAACAAACTAATTATTTTGATACAACATCTGTTGAAGATGTTATAAGAGATATCGAAAAAAATAATAGTAAAGCAGTTGTTGTGATTAAATCAACTATACCAGTGGGCTTTACAAAAAAAATGGCAGAAAAATACCCACAACTAAAATTAATATTTTCGCCAGAATTTTTAAGGGAGGGAAATGCTCTGCATGACAATATGTATCCAGATAGAATAATTGTCGGCTCTAAGCATAGAGAATCAAAAGATTTTACAAAATTAATGCTGGATGTGGCAAAAAAAGCAAAAGAGGAAATTGAAGTATTGAATATAGATTCAACAGAAGCAGAAGCTATCAAACTTTTTTCTAATACTTATTTAGCAATGAGAGTTGCTTATTTTAATGAGTTGGATTCATTTGCTGAAAAAAATAATTTAGATTCAAAAAGCATCATTGAGGGTGTATGTTTGGATTCAAGAATTGGTGATCATTACAATAACCCAAGTTTTGGGTATGGAGGCTATTGCTTGCCTAAAGACACTAAACAACTTTTAGCGAACTATGAGAATGTTCCTAACAATATAATTAAAGCAATAGTTGAAGCCAATACCACAAGAAAAGATTATATTGCAGAAACTGTACTTTCAAAAAAACCAAAAGTTGTTGGTATTTATGGTCTGGCAATGAAAAAAGGATCAGATAATTTTAGATCAAGTGCTATTCAAGGAATTATGAAGCGAATTAAAGCAAAAGGGATAAAAGTTATAATTTTTGAACCACTTTTAAAGGAAAAGCACTTCTTTAATTCTGTCATTGAAACGTCATTTGAAAAATTTATTTCTGATGCAGATATCATTATTACTAATAGAAATTCTGAAGAGCTAGATCAGGTAAAAGAAAAAGTTTATACAAGAGATATTTTTGGCAATGATTAAATGAAAATATTAGTTACAGGCGCAGCAGGATTCATCGGTTTTCACATCACAAAGTCATTACTTGAAATGGGTTATAGCGTTGTATGTATTGATAACTTTAATAGTTATTATTCAACCAAATTAAAAAAAGATAGGGTTGCAGAATTAAGAAAAATAAATTCTGGGGATTTAGAATTTCTTGAGGGAGATCTAGTTGATGCAAAATTCATTAAAGGAGTATTTAGAAATGATACCTTTAGTACAGTTCTGCATCTTGCAGCTCAAGCAGGAGTACGTTATTCCATATCTAACCCTATGGCTTACATTGACTCAAATGTAGTTGGGTTTATGAATATCCTAGAAGAAGTTAGGCAGTATAAGATCGCTCACTTTATGTATGCTAGTTCAAGCTCAGTTTATGGAATGAATGAGAAGCAACCATTTGAAACTTTAGATAAAGTTGATTCACCTGTTTCTTTTTATGCAGCAACTAAAAGATCCAATGAATTATTTGCCCATACTTATAGTCATCTTTATCAAATTCCAACTACCGCTTTGCGTTTTTTTACTGTGTATGGACCATATGGGAGGCCTGATATGGCTTACTATAAATTTACAAATGCAATACTAAACAAAGAAAAAATCCAAATTTTTAACGAAGGCAATATGATGAGAGATTTTACATATATTTCAGATGTAGTTGATGCTGTGATCTCTTTAATGGTTAAATTCCCAAAACTTAAACAACAACAACACTCAAATACGAATGCTCCCTTTAGAATATTCAATATTGGAAATAATACTCCAATAAGATTGCTAGACTTTATCACTGAAATTGAAGATGCTTTAGAAGCAAAAGCTGATATTGATCTTTTGCCAATGCAGCAGGGAGATGTAATAGAGACTTATGCTAATATTGATGATTTAGTGTCTGAAATAGGCAAATCACCGAATGTATCAATTAAGCAAGGGATAGAAAAATTTGTAGCATGGTATAAAAATTACAATTTATGAAAGAAGCAATTATCACAAAAATAAAAAACAAAGATTTCAAAATTGCTATTGTAGGAATGGGCTATGTAGGCCTTCCATTGGCTTTAAGATTTAATTCAGTTGGTTTTGAAGTTATAGGTATTGATATAGATGACAGCAAGGTTGCCAAGCTTAATAATTGTGAAAGCTACATAAAGCATATTTCGAAAAAAGATGTTGAAGGTGCAATAAAAACGAATAAATTTTTTGCATCAACTGATTTTTCATTAGTAAGAAAATGTGATGCAATTATAATCTGCGTACCCACACCATTAGACGATAAGCTTGAGCCAGACCTTTCATATGTAAGACACACACGAGATAAAATTCTGCAACATGTTAAAAAAGGACAATTAGTTTCACTTGAAAGCACCACTTATCCAGGAACTACAGAAGAGGAGTTTGAGGCAGTATTAAAAGATAAGGGGTTCAACATAGGGCAAGATTTCTTCATAGTTTATTCACCAGAAAGAGAAGACCCTGCGAATCAAAAATTTAGCACAGATACAATACCTAAGGTATGTGGAGGCATTACTAAGGAATGCAGAGATATTGGTGCAGCAATGTATAGTGCTGCTATAGATAAGATTGTTCTTGTTGAGTCTGCTAAGGTAGCTGAAATGACAAAATTGCTCGAAAACATACATAGGGCCGTAAATATTGGGCTTGTTAACGAAATGAAAATAATTGCTTCAAAAATGGATATAGATATATTTGATGTTATAGATGCTGCAGCAACGAAGCCCTTTGGTTTTACACCATATTATCCAGGCCCAGGTCTTGGAGGCCATTGTATTCCTATAGATCCATTTTATTTGTCATGGAAATCAAAACAGATTGGTATAGATGCTGAGTTCATAGAGCTCTCTGGTAAAGTAAATAGAAAAATGCCCTTGTATGTTGTAAATAATATTATTGATATTATGAAAAAAATGAATATGAGTATGGAAAAGTCTAAAATTTTGCTATTAGGAATGGCCTATAAAAAAAATGTTGATGATATGAGAGAGTCGCCATCTCTTGAAATTCTTAAACAGCTGGAGAGACAAGGTCTTTCAGTTGATTATTCTGATCCATTCATAAATAAATTCGAAAATTTAAGGAAATATCAGCATCAAAAGGAGTCAATTAGCGTGACCGTCAATAATTTAAAAAAATATGATATTACAGTGCTTTTAACCGATCACGACCAATTTAATTATGACCTTATTTTTAAACATTCAAATATAATAATCGACACAAGAGGAAAGTTTAGAAAAGATAATAAAAGAATCTTCAGCTCATGATGAAAAACTTTATTTTGCTTGGAGGTGCAGGCTATATAGCGCCTAAACATTTTAAAGCTATCAAGGATACTAAAAATAATTTAGTGGCATTTATGGATCTTAATGATTCGGTTGGAATTATTGATAGCTTTTTTCCAGATGCAGATTTCTTAACTTCACAACAAGAACTCGATCAATTTTACAAAGATACTATTTCTCAGGGAAAAACTATTGATTATATGAGCATATGTACTCCTAATTATTTGCATTATGATCAAATAAAGTGGGGTCTTGAAAGAAATATTAATGTCATTTGTGAAAAACCATTAGTTTTGAGAACAAAAGAATTGGAAAGTCTTAAAAAAATTGAAATAAACAGCTCAGCAAAAGTATATTCAATACTACAACTACGGCTTCACCAATCAATAGTTGATTTAAAGAAAAAGCTTTCAAAACTAGATAAAGAAAGCTTTATTAATGTGAAGCTGACATATATAACAAGCAGGGGAAAATGGTATAGGAAATCATGGAAAAATAACCCCACACTTTCTGGAGGAGTTGCATTTAATATTGGTGTTCATTTTTTCGACATGTTGGGATTTATTTTTGGACCATCAAGTGAAAATAAAGTAATATCTTGTGATATTGATACTATAGCTGGAATGCTTGAATTTAAAAATGCAGCCGTCAATTGGTTTCTCTCAATAGATCCAAATCAGTTACCAAATAATACAACCCAAAGAACATATCGAAGCATAGAAATAAATGACAAAGAATTAGAATTTTCCGATGGCTTCACCGAGCTACATACTGAATCATATAAAAAAGTTTTAAGGGGCAATGGATATGGAATTGATGATTGTTTTTTTGCAATTCAAACTGTAGAGGAGATAAATAAACAAATTAATACAAGACATGAATCATGAAGTTTTTAGATTTGCAAAAACAATATAATTATTTAAAACCAAAAATTGATGCAAGAATTAGTGCTGTATTGAATCATGGTCAATTTATACAAGGGCCTGAAGTAAACGAACTTGAAGAATTGCTTTGCAACTATTTAGATGTAAAAAATACAATTACATGCGCTAATGGTACAGATGCACTTACACTTGCACTCATGGCTCTAAAAATTGGGAAGGGAGATTTAGTTTTCTGTCCAACGTTTACATATTTTGCTACTGCAGAAAGCATTGCTTTCACAGGAGCTACTCCAGTATTTGTTGATAGCAATAAAGACACATTCAACATATGTGTAAATGATTTAGAGAAAAAGATAATAGAAATGAAAAAAAGTGGAATTGGGAAAATTAAAGCTATTATTCCAGTAGATCTTTTTGGTTTGCCCTGTGATTATAAGAGCATACAAGATATTGCAGAAAAATATGATCTTTTGATTATTGAAGATGCAGCACAAGGGTTCGGCGGGGAAATAAATGGCAAAAAAGCTGGATCATTTGGACATATATCAATAACAAGTTTTTTTCCAGCTAAACCATTAGGGTGTTATGGCGACGGTGGGGCATTATTTACCAATAGCAATGAATTAGCAAAGAAGCTTTACTCATTAAGAGAGCATGGAAAGGGTGCTAATAAATATGATAACCAATACATTGGAATGAATAGTAGGCTTGATACTATTCAAGCTGCTATTCTTATTGAAAAGTTGGCTGTTTTTGAAGAAGAGGTCTTAAAAAGAAATAAAGTCGCACAATCTTATAAGAAAAAATATTCACATAAATACATTGCACAGAAAGTTCCAAATGATTTTATGAGTTCTTGGGCCCAATATACTGTTTATACAGAAAATAGGGATGAAGAGATATTAAAATTAAAAAAAGCTAACGTGCCAACCATGGTTTATTATGAAAAATGTTTGCACCTGCAAAAAGCATTCCAATATTTAAAATATAAAAAAGGTGATTTTCCTGTAGCTGAGGATTTATCAAATCATGTTTTGAGTCTTCCAATGCATCCTTATTTATAAAGTGATTGAAATAAACTAATATTACTTTATGTCTATAAATCAAACAGTTTCAACCATTATTGCAACCTATAATAGACCAGATTTTATAATTAGAGCATGCGAAAGTGTGCTTAAGCAAAAAAGAATTAATGTTGAATTAATTATTGTGGATGATAATTCTCAACAGGATTACTCAGACAAAATTAATCAACTTAAATCAAGGTATACAGAAACCCCAATTAAATATATAAAGAATAGTGTTAACCTTGGTTATGCTGCTTCTGTAAACATTGGTTTTAAGCAATCAACAGGCAGTTATGTTGCTTTTCTTGGAGATGATGATTTTTGGACAGATGAATTCAAACTCTACAAACAATTCATGTTAATTTGTGAAGAAAAAAAAACTTTCTCAACAACTGATTGGTATGAATTTAATGAGAAAAATAAAATACAAAAATCAGGGTTAGAAAAGATTAAAAAATTAAAGAAAAATATTTTAGTAGGCAACGGTTTTCTCTGTGGATCAACACCACTAATTCACTCTTGCCATTTTCAAGCTTATGGTTTTGATGAAAAAATTAAAAAAGGAATAGATTCTGATTTTTTTCGAAGATCGATTCTCTCGGGCTATAAAGTGGCATATTTAAATGAGTGCACTACTGCTGTAGATATTGGAGGACATGTCAGAATGACTCCTGAAGATTCATTTAAATCATCTAAAATTCAATTTTGGTCATATACCTATACTTATTTTAAATATTGGCATCATTATTTAGTTAACTTGTCTGCATTGGTTCATAGAACATATAACTATTTAAGAATAATTAAAAATCTTTTATTTAATCTGTTAAAAGGAAAATAATGTTAAATTCCATTGTCAATAAAGAGACTGCTTCAAAATACATATTAAGGTATTCATTTAGGAAGCTTATTTAGGCGTTTCAAAAGTGAGTTTTTTTAAAAAAATTTCAATTTTATCAATGGGCACAGGGATTGCATTTTTAATAACTTTTGCAGTCAGTCCAATTTTAACTAGGCTTTATTCAAGTGAACAATTTGGAACGAATGCTATTTTTCTTGCTTCTGCAGCTTTATTGAGCATCGTAGTTAATGGCAAGTATGACGTAGCCATTATAAAAGCTAAAACTTTAAATAAATCCTATGACTTCTTTATGCTTTCAAACATTTTGACAGTTTTTTTCATGACCATACTTTTTTTGGCATTAATTGTTCTATTTTGCTTAGGTTTTTTTAATTTAAAAAGTGAATTTATAGTTTTTCTTACTTTGCCAGTACTTGTAGTGCTAATTAATTTGAAAAAGGGATTAATAAACCTCCTTAATAAAACAGAGGAATATAATGAAATCTCAAAATTAACTCTTTTTCAGAGTATTTATCAGGCAGGATCAAGATTATTTTTTGTAAAAACAGTTTTTATTAGTGATGGTCTGATTCTTGGTGTTATTTCTGGAGCAATATTAAATTCAATAAGCACAATAAGAAAAAGTTTAAATTTTCATAAGAAAATTGGTACAGCACTTTCCCAGAAATATTTAAGAAAATTAAAGATACTAGCCTCATCAAATTTGAGTAATCCAAAATATTTAATTCCAAGTGAATTAATAAACGCTCTAGCATTACAGACACCCCTTTGGTTTGTATCGATATTTTATGGTTTGAAAGAAGCAGGATATCTTTCTATAGCTTTGACTATGGTTCAAGCACCTTTTTTAGTTGCTGGAGATGCTATTGGAAGAGTCATAAGGCAAGAAATATCTGAAATTACTATAAGCGGTAATTCTCCATTTGACCATTTAGTAAAACGTCAAGTTATGATTGGATTAGTCTCTATAGTTCCAGTAGTTGTTTTTTACCTTTATTCCCCGCAAGTATTTCAATTTATTTTTGGTGCTGACTGGTCAACAGCAGGCCGTTACTTGCAAATATTAGTGTTCTACATTTTCTGCCAGTTTTTCCAAAAAATTACTTCTTATGTTTACATTTTAGGTAACAAACAAAGTGAAATCTTAGTTTTTCAAATTATTTATCTCATCTTAAGTATTTCATCATTTGCTATTCCATATTTCCTGAATTATGGCATATATAATAGTTTGAAAATATATGCTATTTTGGGTGGGTCTTTGTATTTAATGATGTTTTTTAGATCTTTGCAAATCAGTAAAAAAATAATATGAGTAATCCCAAAGTCACTGTTTGCATAACAACTTTTAATAGAAAAAAATCATTAAAAAAATCTATAGAAGCAGTACTACGTCAAGACTTTGAAGAATATGAGTTAGTAATTGTTGATGATTTCTCTTCTGATGGCACAGAAGAAATGATTAAGTCTTTTTACCATAAAAATTCTAAGATTACATATATCAAGCATGATGCAAATAAAGGTTTGGCATCAGCGAGAAATACTGCTTTAAAAAATGCTTGTGGAGATTTTTTTTCTTTTTGTGATGATGATGACACTTGGCCTCATAATTTTCTAAGTACTTGGTATAAAGCTTTATTGGATAAACCGTTTACAAAAGTATTTTTTATGAGCAGGGTAAGCATTAAAAGTGTCTATGGTTTGGAGGGGAGCCTTAAGAACTTCATGGAGCTAGGCTATACACCTCCGGTCGCAAGTCAATTCTATTCGCTAGAATTGCTTAAAAAAGTAAAAGGTTACAATCAAAAAATAAAGTCAGGAGTAGATCATGACCTCTGGTTTGAAATTTCAACCATTAACCCAGAAATATTTTGGATAAACTCTGCTTCTGGCAACCCAAACCCAACCCCAGATAAAAAAAGACTTACTTATTCCAATGACAGAATGCTTAAAGTAAGAAACTCAATAGAAATATGGAAAAATAAATTTGAGAAAAATTTCACAAAAAGTTTTTTTTCAAAACTAGAACTTAATTATCAATATAATACCGATAAAAAAAATATATTTAGCTATTTTCAGCAATATAATTTGCTTAGGGCATGTATATTGTTCCTAAAGATTAATAAACAGATTTTTATTCTTGATTTAGTAAGGTATTTCAAAAGGAATAAGATAACAAAATATATGTATTACCCAACATTCTTTTTAAAAAATAAAAATATAAAATTTTCATTAATACACATTAAGCATAAGAGAAATGAAGTATAAATCTTTACCACTAATCGTTACTTTTATAGTTATTTTTGTTTCTGGCACTCCCTTGACCATCTCAGATCTTCTGTATGTTTTAGTGTTTCTTGCCCTTATTTTTTTAGCAGTGATGAATAAATCTGTTATAAATAATCTTCACATTCTATTAATCTTTTTTACATGTTTAGTATTTTTTATTCAAACATTAAAATTCAATTACTTTGCTTTTTCCTATTTTGGGCAACTTGTAAAAATGGGTATTGGTATAATGCTAGTATCTTACCTAAGATCGAGTTTCACTTATTTTTATCGAAGATGTTTGTACTATATTGCTACATTTTCATTAATCATTTTCGTACTTAACCTTTCTTTTCCAAGCATAGTTTCTTCACTCTCTTTCCCTGTTACAGAGAGCGATTTGTTTAAAAGATATTCACTCTTTGGTCTTTATACGATAATTGAAGGGTCATCTTATAGAAATGCTGGATTATTTTGGGAGCCAGGAGCATTTGGTGGGTATCTCGTTTTGGCATTATTATTTAACACTATTGAAAACAAAAAACTTTTTAACAAAGAATTTATAATACTGTTGTTAGCCACCCTATCGACATTTTCAACAGCTGCGTATCTTGCTTTATTATTTCTTTTTGCTGTCGCTCTATTAATTCGGAATTCATCAACAATTTTAGTTGGAATTGTTACTATAATGCCTCTTATTTTTTATTCTTTTTTTAATTTTGATTTTTTATACGATAAATTATCTTTGCAATATGAAGTAGCAACACAAGTTTACCGATATTCAGGTAATTCACAAAGATTTATAATATTGATTAAAGATTATTATGACATTCAGGGCCATTTCTTCTTTGGAAGAGGTTGGGATGATACTACTAGATTCTCTGAAGATGATCTGATTAGGATAAGGACAGTTGGCATAACAGATATTCTTGTTAAAAATGGAATTTTTTTCTTTGTCTTACTAATGGCAATATTCTTCAAGTCAGCAAGCAATTACCTTAGAAATTATGGATTTGATGGACTTTTAATTCTTTTCTTTTTTAGCAGTACACTTTTAATGCCACTTACGGCGCAAACATACTTAAACTATCCTTTATTCTGGGGTATTCTTAGTTTTGGTCTATATATTAAATTAATTCCACAAAAATAATCTATGATTCATTTGGTAGTTGCTGTAAGAAATAGGATTAATTTTACAAAAAACTTCCTTAAATCTATTGAGAACCAATCAATAGATCAATTTAAAATTATTATTGTTGATGATGGTTCCACTGATGGAACCTATGAGTATCTAAAATCTCTGGATAATGTCCAGGTTATAAGAGGTAATGGAAATTTATTTTGGGCAGAATCAACTAATATTGCTGTTAAGCAAGCTATAGATGATGGTGCAACGCATATATTGACTATGAACGACGATACTACTCTTGATTTAAGTTTTATGGAACAGATGTCAAAAGTTTCAAAGATAAAACCAGCAGCTCTGATAGGTTGTTTAGCAGTTGATGCAGAAAGTACAAAACCTATTTATGCGGTAATAAAGATGGATTGGAAACAACCAAAAGAGGTAATGGCTCTTGATGATCTCAATGATAAAGATGATGGTTTAATAGAAATAAATCAGTATTGTGGCAGGGGGCTACTAATTCCCGTAGAAGTATTCAATAAAATAGGTTTTTATGATTCAAAAAATTTCCCGCAAACCATAGCAGATATTGATTTTTGTAATAGGGCATTTAAAAATGGCTACAGCATATTTTGTAATAGAAAAGCTATTCTCTATACATACCCTAATGAAAGTAATGCTGTAAAGCTTAGAGAGAATAAAAGTATATCAAATTTTTATAAGCATCTATTTACATTACATGGCGCCGGAAATTTAATTAGATTTTGGAAATATGCAATTAAAAATTGCCCACGAAGATTTCTAGTTAAATATATTATTTATGGGACATCAGCAAGGATAATTAATTATTGGTTAAAATAAAATAATTATCATTAAATAGTTATCTCTTAAAAAAAAACATAAAATAGTATTATGAAAAAAGCACTGATTACGGGAGTCACAGGGCAAGATGGCTCATATTTAGCTGAACTGCTTTTAGAGAAGGGCTATGAAGTGCATGGATTAAAACGAAGAAGCTCGTCATTCAACACCGAAAGAATTGATCACATATATCAAGACTTCCATGAAAAAGATGCAAAGTTTTTTTTGCATTATGGTGATCTAACAGATTCTTCAAACTTAATTAGACTATTAAAAGAAATACAGCCAGATGAGGTCTATAATCTAGGAGCCCAGTCTCATGTTGCGGTGAGCTTTGATTCTCCAGAATATACCGCAGAAGTGGATGCTCTAGGTGCTTTAAGACTATTAGAAGGTATAAGGCTTTTAGGTTTAGAAGGTAAAACAAAATTTTATCAAGCTTCAACTTCAGAGCTTTATGGGCTAGTTCAGGAAATTCCTCAAAAAGAATCAACACCATTTTATCCTAGATCACCTTATGCAGTTGCAAAACTCTATGCTTACTGGATTACAATTAATTATCGCGAAGCATATGGAATATATGCATGTAATGGAATCCTCTTTAATCATGAATCTCCACGAAGAGGAGAAACATTTGTTACAAGAAAGATAACAAGAGGCTTGGCAAATATTTCTCAAGGATTAGAAAGATGCTTGTATCTTGGAAATATTGATTCTCTCAGAGATTGGGGACATGCAAAAGATTTTGTAAAAATGCAATGGCTTATGTTGCAGCAAGATCAACCAGAAGATTTTGTAATTTCAACCGGTGCCCAAATTTCAGTCAGAGAATTCTTATGTATGTCTGCTAGAGAGATTGGCTTTGAGATTAAGTTCAGGGGGAAAGGGTTGGATGAAGTTGGTTATATTTCAGAAATAAAGAACAACGCCAATCTATCAATTAAAAAAGGTGACATAATTGTCAAAGTTGACCCTAAATACTTCCGACCAACAGAAGTTGATACTCTATTAGGAGACTCATCATATGCAAAACAAAAACTTGGATGGACTGCGGAACGTTCAGTTGAGGAGCTGTGCAGAGATATGATCCAAGAGGATTTAAAAACCGCAAAAAAACAATCTTTGCTTAAACAACATGGTCATGAAATAAGCATAGGAAAAGAATAATAATGTCAAACAATGTCTATATCGCAGGTCATAACGGTATGGTTGGAAAATCAATATATAAAAGACTAAGTAAAGATAGTAATATTAATCTAGTCACAAGCAATCGAGAGAATCTTGATCTAACAAATCAATCAGAAGTAAATGCTTTCTTTAATGAGAGAAATATTGACTTAGTATATTTAGCAGCTGCAAAGGTTGGAGGCATTCATGCTAATAATGAATACCCAGTTGATTTTCTTTATGAAAATATGATGATTCAATTTAACATCATTAAAGCCGCATATGAATCAAATGTTTCAAGGTTATTATTTCTAGGATCCTCTTGCATATATCCAAAATTTGCTGATCAGCCAATTATGGAAAACTCTTTATTATCCGGCAAGCTTGAAGAAACTAATGAGGCTTATGCAATTGCAAAAATATCAGGTATTAAATTATGTGAAAGTTATAATAAGCAACACTCAACAGATTTTAGATGTGTTATGCCAACAAACTTATATGGTCCTGGAGATAATTACCATCCAAAAAACTCACATGTTATTCCCGCATTAATACAGCGTTTTCATAAAGCAAAAATAAATAATGACAAAAGGGTAGTAATATGGGGCTCAGGAAATCCAAAAAGAGAATTTATGTATGTAGAAGATTTAGCAGATGCATGCATTTTTATTATGAACTTAAAATCTGAAAAGATCCCTAAGGAACCGCCTATTCAAATAAATATCGGTACTGGTAAAGACTGTACAATTAAAGAGTTAGCAGAAGTAGTAAAAGACATAATCGGATACAGTGGCATGATTGAATTTGATACTTCAATGCCAGATGGCACTCCAAGAAAATTACTAGATGTATCGAAAATAAATAAATTAGGCTGGCATTCAAAAACTTCACTATCTGAGGGAATAGCAAAAACTTACGGTCATTATTTAGATGAATGTGAGGAGTAATATTAATCAAGAGATTCTTGGTTTTAAAATCTATAATGGAAATTGTTCAGATTTAATAAATCAATGTTATAAGTCAAACACAGCTAAAACTATTACTACTCTTAACATTCACTCATTTATCGAGCAGAGAAAAGACAATAAATTTAGAAATAGTTTGAAGAAAAGTGATTGGATTCTACCAGATGGTGTGGGAATTGTTGTGGCAGCAAAGATCCTTCATAAAATTACTATTTTAAAAATTTCAGGTTTTGATATTTTTCTTGAGGCAATGAAGTCAGCAAATAAAGGACATAAAAAAGTAATGTTTTTTGGATCAACAACATCAGTTTTAGAGATGATTGAAAAAAAAATACAATTAGATTACCCAAATGTTTCATTTAAAACATTTTCCCCAGATTTTAAAAGTGAATTTAACGAAAAAGATTTTAAACATTTTTCTGAAGAAATAAATAATTTTTCCCCAGATTTTTTATTTCTTGGCTTAACAGCGCCTAAGCAAGAAAAGCTTGCACAAGCACTTAAGAATAAAGTGAACGTAAAAGCAATATTCTGTATTGGAGCAGTATTTGATTTTTATTCAAATAACATAAGGAGGCCTTCTAGTTTTTGGATAGATAATAATTTAGAGTGGTTTGGGAGGCTTTTGGCGAATCCAAGTAAACTCTTGCCAAGGCTATTGTCGATCCCGCTCTTCTTTTTTATATTATTTAAGAAATACTTTAAGATGAAGCTTATTAAAAAGTAAAATTCAGCTCATCTACTGTTTTTTCAATATCATTCATTATCTTTATGTATCCTTCTGAATCCATTTGAAATGGATCATCAATTTGATTGACACTAGATTCAAATGTAAAAATTTTGAATTTGTTTTTTGCTCTCGGAAAAAGTTGGTTTAAAGTCATCAATATCATATGATCCATACATAAAATTAGATCTGCATTTGAAACAATTTTTTGAGTAATTTTTCGCGGGGTATGAGTTAAATCATTAAAGCCCTTCTCGCTTAAAAAAGCCCTTGATCTTCCATCCATTTTGCTGTCAATGATTGGTTTGATGCCTGCAGATTTTACGTCAATTAATCCAACATATTTCTCTCTCAACAAAAATTCAGCTACAGGACTTCTGCAATAGTTTGCAAAACAGACAACATAAACTAAAGGTTTACGCATTAATCACTTGTAAGATTATCTACACTATTTAAGAAAGTAGAAAATGGAAAAAATTGTGATATTACTTTATTCCATCTCGCAGTACTTTTTGCATTTACAAACACAATATCATTATGCTCTAGGAAAAAATTTGAAGCATCAAAAAAACCTGAAGGTGAAGAGAGGTCAGCTCGAAAAATTATAGGCACACTACTGTTACTGCGTATAACAAATACATCAGATCCGTTTGCGGTATTTGGGTTTAAGCCTTTTGCTTCACCTAAAGCTTGTGAAAGAGTCAATGGTATATCAGTAAGATTTATTTTCATTGGTGCAATAACCTCACCAAGTAAAAAAACATTTTGAGAGTTGTATCTTGCTATAGATAAATCTATCTGGGGATTTGTAAAAAATTTTGATAAACCAATTTCAACTTCTTTTCTTAACTCATTCTGTGTTTTGCCTCTTGCTTTAATTAAGCCAACATAAGGAAAATACATGTTTCCATTTGAATCAACTCTTCTTAGGTTTGAATCAATATTTACACTCGTGGGTGGGAAAATTTCCGGTAGACCCCAAACTGTAATTACAATCTGGTCACCATCTCCTATTCTATATGCACTATTAGCCTCAGGAGAAACAGTTTTATAATCTGACAAATAAATTATTTCTATATTTTCTTGAATACTATCTATATAAACATACTCTTGATCTGAACCAAAATTCTGATTTGTTCTCATATGCATGCCTGGCGATAATGAACATCCAGACAAAGCTGCTAGAATTATAAAAATTAAAATCTTTTTAAGCATTAATCTTCCCTTTTTTTATAATCATACGTTTCATATAGATATCTTTTTGCATAGTATTGATAAGAATAGTTTCCATACATTCCGTAATACCCATAATAGCTTGAAGGCTTTTCATAGGCATTATAGATCAGACCATCTACATCTGCTCCCATTTGTTCAAAAATACTTAACAATTGTTTAACTTCGTTAATTTTTGTTAGCCCATGCCTAATTACAGATAAATTTACATCACTTTCTTTCAGTAAGATCGAAGTATCAGAAACTGACAAAACAGGAGCCGTATCTATAACTATATAATCGAACTCTTCTTTTAAAAAATTTAGCTTTTGTTTAAATTCACTTGAGTAAAGAAACTGAAAACTACTATCTAGCTGAGATATTTTTGGAATTAGATACAAGTTATCATCAATCTTGAGTTTGTTGATACTTTCCTTATCTAAATTAATAAAGTCTAGTTTATTAATTTTTTTACGACCTAAATCTTTGTGCTGATCACCTCTTTTAAAATCGCAATCAATTAAAAGTGTTTTATGATTAAGGTTTGCAAGTCGTTTTGCGATTGATCTAGATATAAATGATTTTCCATTTTCTGGAGTTGCACTTGTTAATAAAATAGTCTTCGCTAAATCAGAGCTATTTTTTTTATTTGCTAGAAATGTTTTGACGTTTACTAATGTTGACTCGATAGATTGGCTGTATCTTTCGCTTTCTTCATCAGAATTATCATTATCTATTTTTGGTATAACACCATATATAGAGTTATAGATATTGCTATCTTCAAGCTCAGCTGGATTAGATATTGGTATAAAAAATAAACCGCGAATTATTGCAGTTAATAAAGATAGTCCCATAAAGGCAACAAAATAATAAATAATCAAAATAATTTGCGGCGATACTCTTGATATAACATATGCTTGGTCTATTATTCTCATGTTCCCCAATGTGCTTGCCTCTTTGATAGAAAACTCAAGTCTTCTATTACTTAATAACGAATATATTTCTTGATTTACCTCAACTTCTCGATATAGATCAATAAAATCTTGCTGTGCAAGAGGTAAGTTTTTGATCTCATTTTGAATACTATTTTTTTGATTAATCAATGTATTCCTTGAACCTTCTAGTTCAATATAAATAGGATTTGTTTTAGTGTATAAATTAGCTGCTTTAGCAATCTCTATATCTATTGTATTGATTTGTGATTGAATCCTATTTAGATTCTCAATAATTTTTTCAGCTTCCAGCTCCACATTAATTGTAGTGTTGCTTTCCTGAAAGTCTTTAAGATCAATCTTTTTGCTCTCTAGTGACCTTTCAATGTCAGCAATGTTCTGATCAAGAAACATAATTGCTTTTCTAGCTTCTTGCGATTCAGTTTCAATACTCATTTTGATAAACACATTGTTTGCTTCATTAATCAATGCTGTAGCTTTTTCAATATCAGATTCATCTATAAATATTTGTAAAACTCCTCCCTTAGCAGATGATGAATATATTGACGTTGGAGCTGAACTTTCGATATTTATTTTGTTGTTGATTGATTTGAAGTTTGATTCTGGAGTTGTATAAGTTAAGTTATAATCATTATCTATCAAATGCTGACCTGGTTTTGATAGAAGATGTTTTATGTTGTTAGTCTGATATAAATTTTCATAATTAAATTGACCTAGGTACAAACCTTTACTATCAGTCAGTTCATAGCTATCTTTATTTAACTTTAAATTGTATTCAATTTGTTTTATTTGTTGAGCATCTATTTCAAAAGTTTTTATAAACCTTGTATCCTCAAACCCCAATCCATCTAACTTCAAATTTAAATTGAGGTTTTCTATTACTTTTATAAGAGTTAGCCTTGATTTGTAAATTTCTTTAATATCTTCAATGTTATATGAATTTGAACCAGCAAAAAGATCGATTGCGAAGTC
>Ga0163109_10001191_pt1 | contig 20736 bp, 18 predicted proteins | sample CRUFie1St13metaG_FD_108704 | JGI IMG/M metagenome (GOLD analysis project Ga0163109, IMG submission 108704) | Marine microbial communities from the Costa Rica Dome - CRUD Field 142mm St13 metaG | ecosystem: Environmental > Aquatic > Marine > Oceanic > Photic zone | place: Costa Rica: the Eastern... | reverse complement strand
TGTGCTCTTGTAATTCTAGGAAGTAAATCGAGGGAAAAAAGATTAATTTTTTTTTTGGCTAAGCTATCTAACTTATCTTTGTTTTCATATGGATTTAAAGCTCCAATTAATATTTGATTTTCTTTTAATGTTGAGCTTTGATTGTCTGTAAGCATACCTAATTGAACGAGAATGTCGGATGAATTTAGAATTTCTTGATTATCTTTAGAAATTTTCACTCCTAATTTTAAATATTCATCGTCATTAATCCCAATATGACGACCATAATTTTCACTTAAAAGAATTTCAAATCCTAATGAGGAATATTTTTTGACTATATCAGGAGTGATGGATATCCTTTTTTCTATTTCGTGATTTTCTAAAACAGATCCGATTCTCATAAAAGAACCTTACAACAAGAAAATTGCCATTAACACTAATACAACTATAACAGCGACAGTTCCCCACAGAACAAACTTTGTAAAATTATTCCATGTATTTTTATGACTTTCATTATCCATAAAAACTATTTTTGTCTTGCTTTAAATTTTGGATTAGTTTTATTAATAATATAAATTCTACCTCTTCTTCTTACAAGTTTAGAATTTAAATCTCTTTTTTTCAAAGACTTTAATGAACTTTTAATTTTCATAACAATTATTAAAATGCCGGCAACGTCCTACTTTCCCATGCCTTAAGACAAAGTATCATCGGCGCAGAAAGGCTTGACTTCCGAGTTCGGAATGGTATCGGGTATAACTCTTTCGCAATAATTACCGGCAAAAGGTTTATACCTAAAATATTTTTAATGTAAACTACTTAAGTCTTTATTTTTGCCTGTTAACAATGGTTTGGATGTAATTTTTAAGGCTAATTTTACCAAATATTTTGTAAACTTTGTTTGATAAATTCATATTTGTTAAAGCAGATGCGTATCTCTCACCTTTTCTGGCATCTAAAAATTTAATCTTTGTGTTAAACATTTTGGCAACCTCTAAAATCGTGTAACTTTTTTTATTAGAAATACTGTAATGTCGACACCTATTTTTTTTCCATGCATAAAAACAAGCATCAATAGTATCATTTATATGAGTAAATCTTCTAGATTGATTTCCTGGTTTGACGACAGTTAGTGGTTTATTATTTTTATATTGGTTTTCAAATATACCTATTACAGTTGCCATATTTCCAACTGAAATTTGTTTAGGTCCGTAAACATTATAAAAATATAAAATTTCATATTTAAAATTAAACCAATTTTTTAAATTTTCTAACATTTCTAAATTTTTTGCTTTTGTAAAAGCATATGGAGATAAGTTTTTATCCTTTCCTTTGTTTCCAATGCTTGCGGAAGTTGCTGAATAAACCAATTTGATATTATTTGATAAACAGAAATTAAATACTGCATGAGACCCGATTGAATTTGATTTTATGCATTCATCCATTTTTAAAAAACTTTGATATATTCTCGAAAACTCTCCAAAATGAAAGATGGTGTGTATTTTTGATTTATAATCATTAAGTACTTTTGAAATATTAGCTGAGGAGTCTCTTATATATTTTACTCTCGACACTTTATAATGATTTTTAATTGAACCAGAACTGTAGTTATCAATACTTATAATCTTATAGTTTGTATTTTCTAATAATTTAGAAATTAAGTTTGAACCAACAAAGCCAGCACCACCTGTTACAACAATAATTTTTTTATTCATCTATTTAACTGGATCTTATTTATTAGATCTCTATTTAAAACAATATAAAATTTCTTTCCATCTTTAATTCGATTTCTTTCTGCACGTAAAAATAACTCTTTGTAATGATTAGAATTATCATTAACAAAATAATGAGCATTAGTAAAAGGGTTGTAGTTATATTTCTTGTTTTCTTTAAATATTCTGTCCACATTCTTCAAAGAAAAAAAGACAAAAGACAAACAGATTAGGAAAGTAATCTTTTTTTTTAATTTAAAATTCAAATTAAGTTTACCCTCCATATATAAACTAAATGGAATGTAGATAGCTAGAGCGATTAATGTAAAACCACCATATCTCAAAGCTGGATGATTCAGAAACCATTCAAATAATAAACTTACAACTACAATATAGAATAAGATAAAATTTTTTTTAGAATATGTGGCTTTTTTAAAATTTGTTAAAATGACGTAGCATATAATAATAATTAAGAATAGAGATAACATATAATCTGAAATCTTATTAAAAAAATGATTTTGGACCCAATTGGAAACCCAATTCAAACCTGATAAATAAACATCAACATTTTCAACTCTGTAATTTGGACTTGCACCGGCTTTAGACCAAAGCTCATACCATGTTTTCATTTCAATAACCTCTTTTTTTGGTATCGACCATGAGAATGTCTCTAAACATGTAAAACTAGCAGGATAAATTAAACAGCCAGTATTGGAAAAATTAGTAAATATTATAATTAATGCACCAAATAAAAAAAAATATACTACTTTTTGGAAAAGCATTTTTTTGATAAAAATTTTTTTAAACAGAATATTTCTATACTCAAAAAATAGAATCAATATAAATATCATATAGATTAAATAAAAACTTTTTAACGAAGCTATGAGAAGGATAATAATTAATATTCTCTGAAAATAATGATTAAAATTTATTGTAGTAAGTTTTTTGTTCGTTCCCTCAAGATAGTAAATTGCTAATATAAATATAAGAATTAATGCCGATCTATCTGTTCCATGTTCTGCCAATCTATAAAAAATTGTATTAATAAATATCAATGAAAGTAAAGATAATATCAAAATGAAATCATTTTTTTTATTTTTTAATTGATTAAATATTTTTTGAATAAAAAATATATTTGAAAAAATTACAAAAAATATAACTCCACTATTTATTAATGATTTGTCCAAAATTGGTAAATAAAATAAAGAATTTAAATAAAATATTGAGGATGGTGTTCTAAATCCATGTTCTAAATTTCCTACACCAAAAATTTTTTTAAATTCAATTAAAGACAAAGTATACGGGTAATGATAGTAAAAATAATCGTCATGAGTTTTATACATTAAGAGTCCAATAAATAATACTGAGGAAATCGACAAAATTAGACTAATTTTTTTTCTAAATAATCTTTTTTTAAACAACAAGAAAAAAGCAGCTAATCCTATTGCTAAAAATATAGAATTGTGAACAAAATTATGCGCAAAAACATAATTTGTTAAATATGAGAGTATCGTTATTAATAAAATACCACTTATACCCATCTCGCCTAGGGAAAATCTAACAGAGAGAATTTTGGAAGAAATATATCCATACCCAATAATTGAAAATAAAATTGTTAGATAACCAAAAAAAAATACTAACAAAGAAATCATTTTAGAATTATTCTTAAATTGAATCTATCTTAAAAAAAGAGTCCTGTATCAATTTTAATTTATTTTTATTAATTTTTTTTGTGTGTAGACCAATTAAAAATCCAAGTTCTTGCACGTTCTGGGTATTTTGAAATTTTCGACTATCTTTATTTAGTTTATAGAGTTTCGCTGCTGGATGGTTTAAGAAATTTCCACTTATTATTGGTCTAGTTTCTATTCCTTTTGAGTCCAAATAATTGATAAATTTCTTTTTTTTATCTCTAAATTTTTTTGACAATAAAATTGGGAAGCCCATCCAACTTGGTTTAATATTTTGAGGTATATTTATAAAATTGAATTGATTTTTCCATTTTTTTGAGGACTTTAGGGTTTTGATAATTATCTCTCTATTTTGATTTCTTTGTCTCATCAATAAATTTAATCTTTTGAATTGATTGTGAGCAATGGCACCTTGGATATCAGTTGGTCTTAAATTAAAGCCAGAATTTATAAAAATATATCTGGGATCTAAATTAGGATTTTTTTTTGCATAAGATTTATATAATCCGAGATTTCTTTTATAGAACCTAGTCCCACCTAACCAACCATGAGATCTTAGTGCAAAAAGAATATCATAATCCTCTTTTGTTTTACAAACTACCATCCCTCCCTCACCTGAAGTTATTTGATGAGAATAATAAAATGAAAAACTTGCAAAATCACCAAAAGTGCCCAAATATTTATTTTTTAGTTTAGAGCCTAACGACTCACAATTATCCTCAATTATTATTAAATTATTTTTTTTTGCCAATTTTGTTATCTCAAAAAGATCAGAACTAATTCCTAAAACATTTATAAGCATAATCGCTTTCGTTTTTTTTGAGATATTTTTTTTTAAATCATCAATTTTTATATTTAGTGTCTCTATATCGATGTCGATAAACTTTAATTTTAATCCAAATTGAACTAAAGGCCAAATAGAGGTAGACCAACACAAAGCTGGAACTAAAACTTCATCTCCTCTCTTAAGAGAATTTTTTCTCATTAAATTTCCAGCAGCGAAAGTTGCGATGAGGTTGGCAGAAGATCCAGAGTTTACCATTAAAGCATATTTAGCACCAATTTTCTTTGCGAACGATATTTCAAACTTTCTTGTATAAGATGCCATCGTAATTTGTCTTGAATTTAAGATCTTTCTTCCGACTGAAATGTCCTCTTTAGAGAAACCGTTCTCCAATAATTGATATTTATATTTTCTGTTTATTAAGTTGCTAATTTTTTGTTTTTTTTTTTTCATATAAAATATATTCCAAGTAAGTTAATAATATAAAAAATACAATTGTAAAATAAACAAATAAGTTTAGAAGATATTAAAAAATTTGAACAAATTAGACTTTTAAATTCACAAATGAACATGTTCAACAAAATATCTATATTTTTATTTACTCTTCTTCCTATTTCTTTAATTTTAGGAAACTTTGCCATTAACCTAAATATTTTAATTATAGATATTCTTACTCTCTACCTTTGTTTTATAAAAAAAAATTGGGACTGGACCAAAAAAAAATTTTTCAAACTCCTCATAATTTTTTACATATTTCTTATATTTAATTCATTGTACTCTTATTATTTCTCAACTCATGCAACTAATTCAGGTTTAATTAGATCGCTTACATTTATAAAATTTATTATATTCGCTTATTCTTTTAAAATACTAGTTACAGACCCAAGAGCATTAAACAAAATAATGATTTATTGGAGCTGTATAATTGCAATTGTCATTTTTGATATATTTTTTGAAAGTATTTTTGGACAAAATATTCTTGGTAATGAAAGTCCTGATAAAACTAGAATTATCAGTTTTTTTAAAGATGAGACTGTTGTTGGAAGTTTAGTCTTATGCTTTGCATACATTATTACAACATATTATTTAAACAAAAATTTAAATGTAAACTATAAAGTTTTGTTTAATTTTTTATTATTACTAATTCCAATAACTATTTTAATTACTGGTGAAAGATCGAATTTTATAAAAAGTTTAATAATATTTTCTTTAATCTTATTTTTTATAGATCAAAATAAATTAATATTAAAAAAAAGAAATTTTTTGATATTAATAGGAATTTCTTTTTTGAGTTTAATGTATTTAAATCAAAATATTTATAATAAACAAACAGAATTTTTTAAAAGATTTATTGAGTTAGGTAAAGACGATGATTTTATTGAGGGTAATAATTTTTACAGTAAGTTTCAAAATATTAAATATTTTGCTCATTATGATGTTTCATTAAAAATCTTTAAAAAATATCCTCTTTTTGGAGTTGCTAATAAAAATTTTAGACACGAATGTCACAATAAAGAATACTTCGATGATAAAATAAGGTTGTCAAATCAAAGGTGCAACACTCACCCACATCAAATACATTTTGAACTTTTGTCTGAGCATGGAATAATTGGTTATATATTTTTCTTAATTATGATGTTCGCTGGGTTAAAAAAAATTTATAACAATTACGTTGAAACAAGAAGTATATTTTATCTTTCATCTTTAATATATTTAACAATATTTTTAATTCCAATACTACCAAGTGGGTCTTTTTTTTCCACTTTTAACGGTGCACTTTTTTGGGTTATCTTTTCAATTGGAAATATTAAAAAGAAATTTCTATTAGATAAAACTATTTAAGAGATTTGTTTAAATAATAATATATTAAGTTATAAGACAATAAACATAACATATTAATTACTATGAGATTTTTTGTTTGTGAAACATTTTCAAAAGCCGCATAAAAAATTATTAGATTAAATAAATTTATAGTCATTCCTGAAAATGTATTTAAAAGATTACCTTTTAATTTTAATTTTCTCTTAAAAAATAAAAATATAAGTTGATGTAAGTGACGATTGTCTGGTTCAGCTGCTGATTTTTTTATTCTTATTTTTCGCATAATTGAAAAAAGGCATTCATATGCTGGGTACCATAAGAGGCATGCAACGAAATATGGAGATACTCTATTAGATGTATTTGCAAGTTCAATTAAAAAGTATCCAATAATAAATGAGATTAAATAAGCGCCACTATCTCCAGAAATTAATTTACCAAAAAAATTAAATGATATAACGACAATTAAAATACTTACTATAATTTTTAAATTGGAAATATCGTAAGGTAAATTGAATTTTTCTATAGAGATAAAAGTTATAACTGACAAACTTAAAAAATACCCAACTAAAAGAGTATTTATTCCATCCATAAAATTTGAACCATTCATCAAAACTAAAAAACAAAATATGGTAAAAAAATATTTAAAATAAATATTTGACAGATAATTATCAAAAGTTTCTATTCTAACAGAATTTATAAAAATTTGATCAAAATTGATAAATATGAATACAATTAGTATCTGTAAAAATAGTCTTTTTATGGGTGAAAATAAATAATTAATATCTGACAAAAAACCCACTAAAAATATAAATATTAAAAAAAATTTTATATACTGACTTTCAAATTTAAGAAAAAATAGACTTGAAATTAATAATGTTAAGCCACCAGTGATTGGAACAATATTTTTGGTGGCAAAAGATTTATGAATATTAAATTTCTTATCAATCAAAAACTGTTTTTTTTCTGATATATAGTTAGAAAATAAAATTAAAAATAATGTAAAAAAGATTACATAAATCTCTAACATTTTTATTTTTGTAATTCTTTTTTTGCTTTCTTTAAATCACTTTCAATCATATCTTTAACCAGATTTTTAAAAGTATACTTTGGTTTGAATTTTAAGAGTTTAAAAGCTTTTCTAGCATCACCTCTTAAATATTGAACTTCGTTAGGTCTAAAGTAATTTTTATCAATTTTGATAATTATTTCTTTTTTAGATCCTTTTTTAAGATATCCAACTTCATTTAATCCTTTACCTTGCCAATATACTTTTAGATTAAGATATTTCGATGCAATTTCGACAAATTGTCTTACTGAAAAGGCTTGGCCAGTTGCCACAACAAAATCATCTGGTTTTTTTTGTTGTAAAATTCTCCATTGCATTTCTGTATAGTCTTTTGCATGTCCCCAATCTCTTTTTGCGTTTAGATTACCTAAATATAATATATCTTTACTTCCAAGTTTTTTTTTTGCTAAAAAACGTGTTATTTTTCTTGTAACAAAAGTTTCACCTCTTCTTGGGCTTTCATGATTAAACAAAATTCCGTTAGAGGCAAAAATACCATAAGACTCTCTATAAACTGAGGTAATCCAATAAGAATATAATTTAGCAACTCCATAAGGAGATTTTGGATGAAATTTAGATTTTTCACTAAAAATATTTTTACCGTATGTTTCACCAAAGAGTTCTGAGGTGCTAGCTTGATAAAATTTGATATTCTTAATTTTTAAAAATCTTATTGCTTCTAACAATCTCAAAGTTCCAATTCCTGAGACCTCTGATGTATATTCTGGATTTTCGAATGAAACGCCTACATGACTTTGAGCTCCTAAATTATATATTTCATTAGGTCTAATTTTGTGAATAATGTTATAAACACTATTGGTATCTGTTAAATCTCCATAATGTAAAAAAAAATTTGTTTTATTATGTGGATCTACATAAATGTGATCAATTCTATTTGTGTTAAAAGTTGAGGATTTTCTTATTAAACCATGTACTACATAATTTTTTTTTAATAAAAGCTCAGCAAGATAAGAGCCATCCTGTCCCGTTATACCTGTAATTAATGCTACTTTTTTCATTTTTTAAATATAAACAATCTTATTATAGAAATTAAAATTAGAAATCCATCCTTTAACTCATTTACTTTCTTTTTTCCACTAATTCTTGGTCTTTCATATGAGGGAAAATCAAACATTCTTAAAGATTTAAATTTGGCTTTGATTGGTAGTTCTACACAAAAAGTAAAATCGTTATACCTTAAACCTAAATCTTGAAATGCAGTTGTCTTGCCCATTACATAAGTATAAAGAACATCTGTAATATTAAGTCTAAATAAAACTTTACATAAAAAAGTAAAAAAATAATTTCCAACAAATGTCAGGAAAGTATCATCATCACTTCCACCAGGTTTTTTGTATCTTGTGCTAAATACAAATTCGAAATTACTTTTATTTTTTTCTAACATTTGATCTAAATATTTTGGATCAAATGATCCGTCAGCATTAAAAATACAAGAATACTCAGTAGTTGAATGATTTAGACCCTCAATAAGAGCATTACCAAAGCCCTCTCCCTTTTGTATTAGTATCTCGCAATCAGTATTTTCTAAAGCTTTTAATGTCTCCTCATCATATCTTGGTACTACAACAATCTTTTTACAATTAAGGTTCACCTCTTTGATTTCCTTTAAAACTACTGGAAGAGTTGTGGATTCGAATTTTGCCGGTATTACTAAAGTTAAATTATTCATTTAAATTTTGAATATACAGTAATTTTTTTAATTAAAGCATAAAAACTCAATCTAAACACACAATAAATTGAAAATAAAAAACTAAAATTTAAATGATTTCTATACAAACTAAAGGCATCAATTAACTTTTGAATATTTGAAGACGAGAGAGAATTTTTTAGATATCTCCAATAAACTAATTCTTTATTTATACTTTCAAAATTATTTAAATATTTGATTGATTTAATCCACAATAGATAGTCTTCTTTTGTTTTTAAATTAGAAAAAAGATTTTTAGTAATTATTGATTTAGAAATCATAACTGTTGATAATCCAATATCACAACTTTTTATAAGTTGCTCAAAAAAAATTTCTTTGGGAACTTTAAGTTTACCAATTTTTTTTGATTTGAAGTCTATTATGTAATAATTTGAATGTGAAAAATTCAATTTTTTTTTTTTCATAAATTCTAATTGAGTTTTTAACTTATTCTTATGCCATAAATCATCTGCATCACAAAAAGCAATAAATTCACCTTTAGAAATTTTAATTCCTTTATTTCTTGACAAGCCTGCACCAATATTTTTATTGTTGACTAATAATTTTTTTTTAAATTTAAAATTTTTTAAAATTTTCTTTACATAAGGTAATTCTGATTTATCAATATCATCATAGATTATTATAACTTCAAAGTTTTGATAAGTTTGTTTATTTATAGATTGGATTGTTTCATTAAAAAAAATTTTTTTTTTATGGTAAGGTATAATAATTGATATGAAATCTTTTTTGAACATTCTAGATAAACTTGTATTAAGTAAATATTTTACCTGGATATTTACTACTTTATTATTAGCCTCATTATTAATTAGTTTTTCATTAAAAATCAATTTATCAAATATTTTGGGTATAAATTTATTTAATGAGTACTTAATTAATTTCGGTATTCTGACTAAAGATGGTGGAGTAGTAAATGATCTTAAAACACATTGGGAATATATAATTTCTTTAAAAGAGAACCTGAACAATTTATTAATTATGACCTTGGGTGATGACACTAATTTAATAAATTACCCTTTGCATAATTTGATATTTTCTCAATTAAGTTTTATTAATTCTTTAAATACTTACTTAATTAGTGTACTCATTATTTCTTTATTTTTACCTTATATTTTTTACTTAACGTTAAAAAACCATTTTGAAGTAATAGATAAATCAATAATCGTTATATTATCTTCCTTAATTCTTATTCTTCCAGCTTTTCAATTTTCTGCGATTTGGGGGAATAACCATAATACAGCATTAATTTTTTTTTCTTTAGGAATTTTTTATTTTAACTTTTTTGTAAAAGATAATTTTAAAAGTTATAAAAAATTAATCATTTCATTAATTTTTTTTTCTTTAGCTTGTTATACGAAACAATATTACAGTTTCTTTTTTATTTTCTTGTTAGTTTATTTACTGAATAAAATTGATTCTCTTAAATTCATTTTCATTTTATCATTTTGTATCTTATGTGCAGTACCAGGCATATATTTTTTAACTTTAAATCCTCTTTTATTTTTTGGTATGAAACAAAATATTACCAATTTTAATTCAGCAATTTTGGTTAATGCGTCTATTATTCTTGTTTATTTAGTTCCATTCATTATTCAAAATATTTTGAACAATCAAAATATCAAAAAGTTAAAATTATTTTATTTGTTCGACAAAAAAATTTTCTTAATAAGTTTGTTTATAACATTCATATGCAGTCTTAACTTTAATTATGTCGGAAATATAGGTGGTGGAATTTTTTTAAAGTTGTCATATATTTTATTAAATAATCAATATTTAATTTTCCCAACTGCTTTTTTAGGAATTTATTTTCTTTTATATTTTTGTCAAAAAAGTATTTCAAACTATACTTTGGTAATATTATTATTAACAACTTTTAATACAGGTTATTTTATTTTTCAAAAATATTTTGAACCAATGTTTTATATAATTTTTTTAATTTTTTTTGATAAATCTAAAATTATCAAGTCTATAGAAAAAAATAATTTTGTTATAATCTTTTATTTTTGTACTTATTATCTTCTTACTAATTATATATATTTTTTAGGCTTATAATCAAAAATTCCAATGAATCTACCTAAAGCTTTTGATAATAAAAATAAGGATCTTATAATATTTTTACGTGATGGTAATATTAAAAAAAATAATGCACAAAAAATTAAATAAAATATTTTAAATAATATAATAATAAAACTTATTTTTCCATAAATTTTTTTGTCAATTAAATTTCCCGAATATCCATACCTTAAATTTCTCCTTAAAAACCATATTTTCTTTTCTCTTCCGGGATTTGGATTTTCAGTTATGATAGAATTTTTGTTCCACTTAATTTTAAATTGTCTCTTAGATAATTCGCTAAAAAATAATTGATCACTACCACCATAATTTGCAAGATCTAAGTCAAATGTTATATTTGATTTATTCAATATTTTTTTCGAAAAAAAACAATTGTTTGTTGCGACCCATTTTACCAATTTACCATTAGTTCTTCGTGGCTCTAGAATTTCATAATAATCTTTGAACACATCATTTCTAATCTTATGATTTTGAGGCCCACCAACAACATGACAATTATTTTTTTCAAAAAAATTAATCATGTTTAAAAGCCAATTTTTATCTATTATACAATCGTCATCAATAAATCCTCCATATTGACAATTTTTAATCTTTATAAATTTAAGAAAAATATTTCTAGAAAATGGAATATTATCTTTAATACTTTCTAAAATCACATAGTCTAATTTGTTTAAAGATTTTTTTATTCGATTCTTTATATAATTAATTTTTGGATTTATAATTAAAACCATCTTAATTTTATGATTATTTGGTAATTTTAGTTGATTTAGAGAATGAAGGTAAGAATTTAAAAATCTAAGATTTTTTTTACTAATTACAGAACAAATAAAAATATTCATTTTAAAATTTTCCTCAAATTCTTTAAAATTCTTAATAAAAAAATTGTATAAACTAATATGAAGTTTTGACCGTTATTAAGTCTTATTTTATTACATTCCATTAGATAATCTAAAAAATTTATTTTTGAGGAAAGACCACCAAGTCTAAATTTTCCAAAAATTTCACTTTTTTTTGTTGATAAACCATTTAATTTGTATTTTTTTATCATCCTTAAAAACAAATCATAATCAGCAGAATAATTGTACTTTAAGTCGTAAAATCCAACCTTCAATTGAGATTTTTTTTTAATAAAAAAACCGACAGAGTGAGTAGTATAAAAACCAAAACTCCAATCAATTATATTTGGATTATAACCTGATAAAAGTTTATGTTTATAAACACTGCCAAATAAAAAATCTAAATTATTATATTTATTAAAATATTTATTAACAATTTCTAAAGTATTTTTAAAATAAATATCATCTGAATTTAAAATACCTATAATATCACCTGATGAATTCTTTATTCCAACATTCATTGCATGGTACAATCCTTTATCATTTTTATTTTTTATGAATTTTATACTCTTTTTATAAGTTTTAATTATGTCTAATGTCTTATCTGTAGAATTTCCATCAACTATTATATGCTCAAAGTTTTTATATTTTTGGGATTTCACACTCAAAATATTCTGAGATAAAAATTTTTCAGAATTTTTTGTGACCGTTATTATCGATATTTTATAATTTTTCATAATCTTTTAAAATTAAATCTAAATATTTTTTTGAATTTTTTATCGGGTCAAATCTTCTAAGATATTTTTTTGCATAAAAAGATTTTCTTAACAAAATTTTTTTGTTTTTATTAAAACTAAATAGTTTTTTCGCCAAAATATCATAATTTCCAACAGGAAATAATTCGCCTAACTTTCCATTCATTAATATTTCACTAGGTCCTGTTGGGCAATTACTCGATATTACAGGCACACCATATTGCTGGGACTCAATTAAAACATTAGGTAGGCCCTCAAATCTTGAAGATAATACAAAAATATCACTCTTTGAGATATATTGTTCTGCTTTATTTATAAAACCTTCTAATCTTATATTTTTTGCTAAATCTAGTTTGATAATTTCATCTGTTAGTATACTTTTGAAATTTCCCTTTCCAATTATACTACATCTAAAATTTATATTTTTTTTTTTTAAAATTCCTAAACCTCTAATTAATGTAAGTTGATCTTTTTGATCAGTTAATCTTCCAATGTTTATTATCTTTAGGCCATTGTACTTTTTAAAAAAACTTAATTTTTTTGTTTTTTTTTCAGTAGAATTTAAATTATAGATCAAATAAGATTTTAAATTAAGTTTTTTTAACTCATTCTGAAATAGCTTTGAATTCACAATTATTGCGTCGGATAAAGAATAAATAAATCTAAAAATTATTTTTTTGAGATCACTATTAAGATATTTTTTTATACTTGTATTCAGCCTTATCAAAACTTTAAATCTAAATATCTTGGATAATATTATAGAGGTGAAGTTTGATTGAAAAGATAGAATTATAGCTTTAGATAACCAAAAATTTTTTATCAATAGGTAAATACAAATTACATTTTTTAAAGATCGATTTTTTTTTTCCCAATAATATGAGCTCGGGCAAATATATTTTATTCTTTTAGAGTTATTCCTTTTTTTGTGTGCTGTTATTATATAAATTTTATTTATTTTTTTGGATAAATATTTGATAAGTAAAAATAAATTTTTCTCAACACCACCGCCCTCAATAGAAGGTATATAAAAAATTATTTTTTTACTCACAATTAAAATAAATTATTTAAAAGTTTTTTTAAGCTTCTGCCAATGATTATATACAACAAACTTATCTTATTTTGACCATTATCATTTCTAATTTTAATTTCATTTAATAAAGTTTTAAAGAAACTGTGTTTTTTAGAAAATCCACTACTCCCTAAGTCGCCAAATACTTCTCTACCAGATGAGTTAATTCCTTTGAGATTGTGTTTAACTATCATTCTGTATAACAAGTCATAATCAGCTTGTATCTTATATTTTAAATTTAGGTATCCCACTTTTTTTAATGATGATCTTTTGATAAAAAAACCAACTACTGATGAAGGTATGATATTAAATTTCGTCATTATTTTTTCAGGATTAAAACCACCATAAATTTTTCCATCTTTTTTTACAGTCCCACATACAAAGTCTAATTTATTAGATCTTTTTATGTATCTTGATAGAAACTTCATCGCATTTGGATAAAGCTTATTTGATGAGTCAACGATTCCCACAAATTTACCATTAGCAAGTTTAAAACCTTTATTCCATGCATCCCACATTCCTTGATCTTTCTCACTTACCCAGAAATCGATTTTATTATTATACTTCTTTAAAACTTTAATAGTTTTTTTTCCAGAATTGCCATCAACTAAGATTAATTCTATATTTTTATAACTTTGGTTTAGAACTGATCTTATAGAATTTTCCAAATTATTTGATTTATAATTTGGCATAATAATGGAAATTAAAGGATAGTTTTTTTTATCTTTCTTTTGAAAAGACTGTAACCATAAGCCACCTAATTTAGCATCATTGCTAAATTTTATTTTAAATTTGTTTTTTTTCAAAATTATAATATTTTATTTTTAATTTGATCAACTCACTAGTAATTCATTTTATACCAGCCAATAGTATTTCTGAGGCCGTCATAAAGATTAATCTTAGATTTCCATCCAATTTTTTTTATAATTGAAATATCCAGAATTTTTCTTTTTGTGCCGTCTGGAAACTTTTTATTAAATTTTAATTTTTTATTTGATAAAGTTAATTTATTAATAATTTCTGCAAATTTTTTAATATGAAATTCTTGACCTGAACCAACATTTATTAATGAATTAATCTTAATAAGTTTTAAAAGTTTCTTATTATCATTAACTTTCAATTTTAAAAGATAACCAATAGCATTAGCTAAATCATCTACATGCATTACTTCTCTTCGCGGTAAACCTGAGCCCCATATTTCAACCACGCTTTTTTTTTTTCTTTTCGCCTCAATAAATTTTTTTATCAGCGCTGGAATAAAATGACTATTTTTTGAATGAAAATTATCATATGGGCCATATAAATTACATGGCATAAGTGTAAAAAAATTTGTTTTATATTGTTGGTTGTAAAATTCACAAGCTTTCAACCCTACAATTTTTGCAAGTGCATAAGCCTCATTAGTTTTTTCTAATTCATTTGATAATAAATAATGCTCCTTAATAGGTTGTTTTGAGTTTTTTGGGTATATGCAGGAACTTCCCAAATTTACAAAATGTTTAATTTTGTATTTATAAGCGAGATTAATTAGATTTAACTGAATAAAAATATTTTCATTTATAAATTCAACTGGATAAGTAGAGTTTGCTAATATTCCTCCAACTTTTCCAGCACAATTGATAATAATATCAGGTTTTTTTGTTTTAATAAATCTCTCTAAATTTCGAGAATTTAATAGATTGAGTTTTTTTCTATTTGAAAAAATTAAATTTTTAACTCCTTCTTTTTTTAAATACCTTATTACAGCCCTACCAACCATGCCATTATGACCAGCAACATATATCTTGAAATTATTTAAAGATTTATTTTTCATTATTATTTAAAATCGCACATAAATGTTATATATTTTTAATTTAAAAAATATATTTTTTTTTAATAAAAAATTAAACAATTTAAATAAATTTTTCTTTATCTAATAACTATGACAACTGCTAATTTTAATAAATGTCCTAATCATGTTTGTGATGGTAAAATCAAAATTAAATATTTTTTTGGAGATTTAAATTATAAAAAAATTAATTTTAATTGTACAACAGATACTTATACAAAGCCCTCTATTTATGAATGTTCAAAATGTAAAATAATTTTCTCTGAATTAATATTCAAAATGGATGAAAATGAGATAGAAAAAAATTATCAAGATGTTTCAGATGACAAATATATATCTCAAATAAAATTTAAAAAATATTATTTTGAAAAACTTTGTAATAAAATAAGCAGGTTCATCAATAAAGATATGAATGCACTTGAAATAGGCTCATACTATGGAGTTTTAGGGTCAGTGTTAAAAGATAGAGTTAAAAATTATTCAGGATTAGAGCTTTCAACTCATGGTTCAAATTATGCAAGAAAAAATTTCAATTTGAACATTTATAATGAAACTATTGAAAATCATTTAAAAAAAAATATTAAATATGATTTGATCATAATGGCAGACGTAATGGAGCACTTTAACGATCCATTTAAAGTTTTATCTCAAATTAATAAATTACTTAACAAAAATGGTAAATTAATTTTGACCACTTTTAATATTGACTCTTTATATGCCAGATTTACTGGTAAAAACTATCATTGGATAATACCATTTCATATGGTTTATTTTTCTAATAAAACTCTGGAAACTTTTGGAAGAAATAATAACTTTGAATTGGTTAAAATATTAAATGATCCTAGGTACACTAGTTTTGGTTATCTAATTGAAAAATTATCTTTTATTTTTCCAAAACTAAATTTTATTTTCAATTTTTTCTCTAAAATAAAATTTTTAAAAAACGTTAATGTTAAAGTTGATTTAAAAGATTTAAAAATTTACTACTTTAAAAAAATAAGTGATCAATAAAATTAAAAAATTTTATATAATATATATTTCTTTTTTTCTTATTTTTACAAAGTGGTTTTTTTCTTTTTACTTTTTTCAGGATGAAATTGATGTAAGAATAATATTTGAAAGCGTTACTGATGGTAAGTATTATTATCCTCTTATTCAATATCTATCAGACTTAAATTTCACCAAAACATTTGACCCAAACATAGAAACTTTAAAAATTATTCCCATACCTGTATCAAGTTTATTTTTACATTCAATTTTTTTAAAGATATTAAAATTTTACTCATTTATATTTTTGGAATTTTTATCTCTTACTATATTTATTTCGTTACTTTATAGAATAAATCGTTTTATATTTTCAAAAAAAATTTCATTATTATATTCAATATTAATACTATTTTCTCCTACACTTATAAATTCTAGTTTTCTAAATGAGTTACAGTTTTTGAAAATTTTTGGTGATAACCTTTATAATTTTCGAGTTCCAAGGCCAATGATATCAAATTTATTTTTGTTAGGTTTCATATATTTGATCTTAAAAGTCTATACTAAAAACAAGTATACAATTAAAAATTTTCTACTTCTTGGATTTATAATGGGACTAAGTCTTTCTAGTTTCTATTATTATTTTTTCCTAGAATTTTTAACCTTTATACTAATATTAACTTTAAAATATAAACTAGATTTTATTAAAAATATATTTAACCAATTTAAACATTACATATTGCTAATTTCTTCGTTTTTAATAACTGCCTCACCTTTTTTAATTAATCTATATTTTCATGAAAAAGACTTCACTGGTAGACAATGCGTCTATGGTTTAGATTTAGAAAATAAGCTAACACTTCTTAAGTTTTATTTAAATCAATTTTTAGAGATCGGTTTTATTATAATTCTATTAAGTGTGATTTCATCTACAATTTGGTTCAATTTTAAAAACAATAAGAGAAGAAAATTTATAAACTTGTTTTGTATATTATTCTTAAGTTCAGTTTTAAACCCTTTATTTTTTATAACAATTTCAAGTAAAGCATGTGTTTTTTATCATTTTAATAATCTGATAATAGTTACTGGAATATTGTTTTTCATATTCATAATACTTATTTATTTAGAAAAATTTCTTATATCATTTTGTATTGATAAACTTTATAAGGCTCTGAATTTGATTTTGATAAGTCTTTTAAGCATTTCTTTTTATTTATCCAGTTTCAAAAACTTTCAAGATACAAGTTATAAAAATTTAAGAGAAGAATTTAATTATGTTTCAAAAAAACTAAAAAAAATTGATAAGATTGAAAATATTTCAATTCTTACATTTGATACAGATTTTATGATTTGGGCAATATTAAATGATGTAAAATATTTATCATTAATTAATGGTCTTTTTACCTCTAAAACAGATAAAATGATTGAGGAAGATATTTTTTCGGCTTTTAGAATATTGGGCCTCAATGAAAATAATTTTGATAAATTTATTGATAATAAAAATGATAAATCTAATTGGAGATATTTAAATCTTAATATTTCAACATTTTTTTTTTACAAATATCAGGCCAACTCAATGATAACATACAATAATATGCAAGAATTTTTGAAAGATGAGAAAGAGTTTATTAAAAAAAGTTCTCCTATTCTTCATCAGCAATCAATTATTCCAAAATCAGAATTAGAGAGACTAAAAAATAAATTTAAAAATTTTGATAACTACGATTTAAAACCTAATTTTTTAATATTAAATACAAGTAATAATTTTTATAATATTAGTGAACTTGATTTAGCTGATTATTGTTTAGAATATAAAGGAAAAAATTTCATATTATTTAAACAAAAAAATAAATATATGTGTAAAAAAACTGATTAATGAAAAAAAACCTTATTTTTTTTTTAGCTAGATTTGGAAAAGGTGGAGCTGGAAACTCTGTTTTTAAACTTTGTAATTCTTTAAATAAAAAAAAATACAATATTTTTGTAATTTGCATTAATCATTGTGCCTATAAAAATGAGCTGTTAAAGACAGGTGTAAAAGTTAAGATAATCAATTCAAGTCGTGCTTTATTTTCAATTTTTTTTTTAAAAAGAATTATCTCTAAAATAATTCAGAATAATGAAAAAAATTATTTAATATCTAATATTAATTACACAAATTTATTATGCTCAATTTTTATTAAAAAAAAAGAGAATTTAAAACTTATTGCTATTGAAAGAACACCTTTAAAAGAATTAGAAATTTACTTCAGTTTAGTTGATAAAGTAAAGAAAAAATTGATGAAGTTGATTATTCCGTATTATTATAAAAAATTTGATTTAGTCATATGTAATTCAAAATATTTGGGAGAATATCTTAAGAAAAAATATGGTATTTATTCTAAAACTTTATTTCCACCATCAATTACAGTTTCAAAAAACTATAATAAAAAATTCAAAAAGAGGAATTTTGAATTATCAAAAATTAAAATCATTACAGTTTGCAGACTGTCTAAGGAAAAAAATATAAAAGAAATTATTCGAGTAATAAGTCAAATTAAAAAAGATATAAGCTTATATGTCATTGGTAGTGGTCCTGAAAAAAAAAATATATTAAAACTCATAAGATTTTTAAACTTAGGTAATAATGTAAAACTCATCGGTTTCAAAAAAAATCCATACCAATATTTAATTAAAGCAGATCTATATATAAATTCTTCGTACTTTGAGGGCTTTCCAAATTCAGTTGTGGAGGCAGCCCATATTGGTTTGCCGATTATAGCCTCCCAAAGTCATGGTGGTATTAATGAAATTTTGTCTAAAGGAAAGGGGGGGACAATTTACAATAATTCAAAAAATTTAAGAGACTCAATTAATAGATTTATAAATCACCCAAAAATTTTCATAAAAAAATCTAAAATTGCTAAAAAAAAATCATTAGAATTTAGTTTAAAAAATCATGTTAGAAAATTTGAAAAAATAATAGATGGTATTTAAAGTTTATAATATTCTTTAAACCAATTTACAGTATTTCGTAAACCTATATCAATTGATGTAAAATTTTGTTTTCCAATAAAATTTTTGATCTTTTTGTTATTTCCGTGAGTTTTTACCACATCAGCTTGTTGTAATTTCCTTTTAAATAATTTTGGTTTTTTTTGAGTTAAAAAGTTTATTTTTTTTATTATCTCAGTCAAATTTTGAGGCTTATTTGAGCAAATGTTGAAAATTTCATGACTATATTTTTTTTTTGTAAAAATCAGTTTTGTAATTATCTTACAAGCATCTAAAATGTACGTAAAATCTCGAGTATGTTTTCCAAAATTATTCAAATAAAAATTGATTTTTTTATTAAAACTTGAGGATAAATATTTCATCATAAACATGTCTGGCCTTCCCCATTCTCCATAAACAGTAAAAAACCTCAAACCAATAAATGAAATTTTATATTGTCTTGAGAACACATCTGCCATTTCTTCATTAATTTTCTTTGATAAAGCATAAATATTTTTTGGTTTAACATTTTGAGTTTCTTTCAAAGGAAATTTTTTTGAGTCTCCATAAATAGAACTAGATGAAGCATAAATCATTTTTTTTATATTATATTTTTTAGCAACTTCAATAAGAGTATAAAACCCTTGTACATTATTTTCTACGAATTCTGAGGGTTTTACCAATGAATAACGAACTCCAGCTTGAGCAGCTAAATTTATTACTAAATTTATTTTTTTTGTTTTAAAAATTTTTTCTAACTTTTTTTTGTTCAAAATATTTACATTAAAGAAAGAAAATTTTTTGTATTTTGAAAGTTCTTCGATACGATCCTTTTTTAATTTTTTTGAATAATAAGTATTAAGACTATCAACACCAATAATCTTAACATTTGATTTATCTAATAGATATTTAGAAAGATTGAATCCTATGAAACCTGCAGCACCTGTAATTAATATTTGCATAAAAATAATATTGATATATCAATAATAATTCATAAACGATATAAATATTTCATGTTAAAAATATGTGTAATTGGTCTAGGGTACGTCGGTTTGCCAATTTGTTTGAAATTAGCAAAAAATTTTAAAACTGTTGGTTTTGATATCAATTCAAAAAGAATAAATTCTCTAAAAAATCAAATTGATCTTAATCATGAATTTAAAAGAAAAGATTTAAAAAAAAAGAATTTAACATTTTCAAAAGATATAAAAGATTTAAATAAATGTAATTTTTATATAATTTGTGTTCCAACACCAATTACAAATTCAAAACTTCCAGATTTAAGTTATATTGAAGAAAGTTTCAAATTACTTTCAAAAATTTTAAAAAAAGGAGACATAATTATTTTAGAGTCTACAGTTTATCCTGGGGTAACAGAAACATTTGCAAAAAGATTAGAAAAGAAAACAAAATTAAAAAATAATCGAGACTTCAGCATA
>Ga0163109_10001190_pt1 | contig 20738 bp, 18 predicted proteins | sample CRUFie1St13metaG_FD_108704 | JGI IMG/M metagenome (GOLD analysis project Ga0163109, IMG submission 108704) | Marine microbial communities from the Costa Rica Dome - CRUD Field 142mm St13 metaG | ecosystem: Environmental > Aquatic > Marine > Oceanic > Photic zone | place: Costa Rica: the Eastern... | reverse complement strand
ACTAGGTCTGGGCACATATTTTGAAATCCCATGGTTTAAATATAGAGGATTAGATACTAAGTTAAATACTATAGATTCAACTTATTTAAGTTTATTTGTTAAGTATGGTTTATTAAGTCTATTTATAATTTTTGTTTTTTTTAGATTATTACTTTTTAATATTACTAATTTGAAGATAAAGTCTTCATTTACTATTTTTTATTTAATTATTTTCTTAACATTATCAAGCTTATATCAACCTGGTACTATCTTTCATTTCTTATTTTTAAATTTGCTTGTTTTATCTAATAAAGATGAAAGTACTTCACATCCTATATCAATCTCTACCTAATACCTCTGGATCAAGTATTAGGTCCAGAGATATTTTGCATAGTCAGTTAAAAATTGGACTAAAGCCTATTGTAATTACTTCTCCTTTTCAAAACTCATTTAGTAATAATATAGATTTTGAAAAAATTGATGGCATAAGTTATTATCGAACATTTTCAAATTCAAAAGAGAAAGTGAGTGAAAATAAATCTTCACTTTTACTTCAAATTAAAAAATTGTTTAGAATAGTTGATTTTACAATACAAGTATATAGAGTAGCTAAAAAGGAAGAGGTTGATATTATTCATGCACATGCTATGTTTTTTTGTGCAATTGCAGGTAAAATTTCCAGTTTATTATTACAAAAACCAATAATTTATGAGGTTAGGTCCCTTTGGGAGGAAAGATATAAAAAAAATAGTTTTGCGAATTTTTTGATCTTTACATTAATAACATTAATAGAAACTTTTTGTATGTTTTTTGCAAATCATATAGTTGTAATAAATAAAAATCTTAAAAATGAATTGCAAAGAAGATTTCTTATTAAGAATAAAGAAATTACTATTATTGGAAATGCCGTTGATTTGTCAAGAGTTATATATTCTAATCTAGAAAGAGATAAAATTATTTTTGCATATATTGGCACTTTAAGTCCAATTGAAGGTTTAGATTTACTGATAACAGCATTTAATAATCTTAAAGATAAGATTGAAAATAAGTTATTAATTTTTGGTGACGGTATAATCATCAAAGATCTAAAAAACATGGCCAAGGGTAATAGTTCTATTGAGTTTAAAGGTAAAGTTTCAAGTCATGAAATATATAAGGCTTATGAACAAGTTGATGTAATTATTAATCCAAGAAAAAAAAGCTATTTAACTAATTCTGTTACTCCTTTAAAAACTCTTGAGGCAATGGCTTATAAAAAATTGGTTCTTGCAAGTGATGTTGGAGGAATGAAGGAATTAATTGATAATGGAAAAAATGGTATACTTTTCAAATCTGATTCTATTGATGAAATAGAAAAAATCATTTTAAATACTATTAAAAAACAAGATATTAATAAAACCATTGAAAATGCATATAGATTTATATTAGAACATAGGAATTGGATAAAGAATGCTAAAAATTATAATAGTTTGTACGAAAAATTAATAAATGGATAAAAAGATAAACTTTCTTGGTATCCCTTTAGATACTTTGACAATGGAAGAAACTATTGAAAAAGTAAATAATGCAATTTTATTAAAAAAACAAATTCACCATTGTGTTATAAATGCGGGAAAGGTGGTTCAAATGCAAAGTGATAAAATTTTAAAAAAAAGTGTTATTAATTCCGATTTAATTAATGCTGATGGTATGGGTGTTGTATGGGCTGTTAGATTTTTAGGTTTTAAAATTACTGAACGTGTAACAGGTATCGATTTAATGGAAAATTTGGTTGAGCTATCTCATAAAAAAAAATATAAATGTTTCTTTTTAGGAGCAAAACAAGATGTGGTAGAAAAAATTGTAGATGATTATTCAAAAAAATATTCATATGATATAATTGCAGGATATAGAAATGGGTATTTTAATGAAAATGATGAATTGAAAATAATTGAAAAAATTAAAAGTTCTGGTGCAAATATTCTTTTTGTTGCAATAACTTCGCCAAAAAAAGAGATTTTTTTAAATAAATTTAAAGAGGAATTATGTAATATAAATTTCATTATGGGTGTTGGTGGAAGTTTTGATGTTATTTCAGGAAAAATTAAAAGAGCACCAGTTCTTATGCAAAAAATTGGTTTTGAATGGTTGTTTAGATGTGTTCAAGAGCCAAAAAGGATGTGGAAGAGGTACTTAATAGGAAATTTTAAGTTTATCTGTTTAATTTTAAAAAATAAATTTTTTTAAAAAAATCTATTTTTTAACATTTGTTTATTATAATTTCTTTTTCTCCGTATTTACACGTGCTTTGTTATTATAAATTTATATTTATTTTTGGTGTTATATGAGCAAAAAAGTTTTAGTTACCTTAGGAGCTGGTTATATTGGTTCTCATACATTAGTTCAGTTTTTTAATGCTGGATATTTATCATTAATAGTTGATGATTTATGTAATTCATCTAAGTAAAATTTAGATGGAATAAATTAGATTCTAAATTAATTAAAAAAGAATTAGATTGGGCTGCGGTTAAAAAGCTTAGAGTTTTTTTGAAAACGGAATGTGACTTGAAAAGAAAAAAATAAAATGAATATTACTATTGTAGCAGGGGCTAGGCCAAATTTCATGAAAATCGCCCCAATTATACATGCGATTGAAAAAGCTAAAATAAGTGGTAAGGAAATTCAATATAGATTAGTTCATACAGGACAGCATTATGACAGTAATATGTCGGGTTCTTTTTTTAAACAATTAAATATACCAACTCCTCATATTAATTTAAATAGTGGTAGTGGTTCTCAAGCAGAAATTACATCTTCTATTATGATTGAGTTTGAAAAAGACTTGATAAAACATGCATCTGACTTAGTTATTGTAGTTGGAGATGTGACATCAACAATGGCGTGTGCAATCGTGGCTCAGAAATTAAAAATTAAAGTTGCTCACGTAGAAGCAGGAATAAGAAGTTATGATTGGTCCATGCCCGAGGAAATAAATAGATTAGTAACTGATAGTATAACTAATTATTTTTTTACAACCTCTATTACTGCAAATCAAAATTTAATCAATGAAGGTGTAAATAAAAAAAATATATTTTTTGTTGGTAATACTATGATAGATACCTTATTATCAAATCGAAAAAGGTTTTGTCCTCCAGATTTTTGGGATAAATTAAATTTAAAGCCGAAAAAATATATAGTTTTAACTCTTCACAGACCTTCTAATGTAGATGAAAAAAAACATTTAAAAGAAATGATAATGAAAATTGTTGAATCTACTTTGGATTATCAAATCATCTTTCCAATGCATCCAAGAACAAAGCAGGTATATGACACATTAGACATCTCTGATTCTAGATTAAATATTGTTTCTTCTTTAGGATATTTAGAATTTAATTTTCTTGTTGAAAATTCTTTAGCAGTTATTACTGACTCTGGAGGGATTACAGAGGAAACAACAGTTTTGGGAATTCCATGTATAACTCTACGACAAACTACTGAAAGACCTGAAACAGTTTTTCAAGGAACAAATGAATTAATAGGAACAGATCCAAATTCTATCCCTAAAATAATGAAGAAATTATTTTCTGGAAATTGGAAGAAAGGAGTAATTCCAAATAAGTGGGATGGTAAAACTTCTCAAAGAATTATAGAAAAATTATTAACATTAGATATACAAAAATGAAGAATAAAACTATTGCAATAATTGGTTTAGGATATGTTGGATTACCATTAGCTGTTGATTTTGCTAAAAAATATAAAACAATAGGTTTTGATATAAATAAATTACGAGTAAATGATTTAAATAATGGTATTGATGTTACTTTGGAGGTTGATGAATCATCTTTAAAATCAGTTCTTTTGGATGAATCGAGTCATTTTAAAAATAATGGTTTGTTTATAACAGATGACAAAGAAATACTTGGTACAGCCAATACATATATAATAACCGTTCCTACACCAACAGACAAACATAAACGTCCAATTTTAACACCTTTAATTAAATCTTCAGAGACTGTTGGGGAATATTTGAGAAAAGGTGATATAGTTATCTATGAGAGCACTGTTTACCCTGGAGTTACAGAAGACGAGTGTGTTCCTGTTTTAGAAAATGTTAGTGGTTTAGAGTTTAATAAAGATTTTTTTGTTGGATACTCACCAGAGAGAATAAATCCTGGCGATAAAATGAGAACAGTAACAAAGATTCTCAAGGTTACATCAGGATCTACAAAAGAATCTGCTAAGCAAATCGATAAATTATATAATTCTATAATTACTGCAGGAACGTATTTAGCTCCTTCAATAAAAGTTGCTGAAGCTGCAAAAGTGATAGAGAACTCTCAAAGAGATATTAATATTGCATTTGTAAATGAATTAGCAAAAATATTTAATCTTTTAGATATTGATACAAATGATGTTCTGAAAGCTGCAAGTACAAAATGGAATTTTTTACCATTTCAACCTGGACTTGTTGGAGGTCATTGTATTGGAGTTGATCCCTATTATCTTGCGCAGAAAGCTCAAGAATTAGGATATCACCCAGAAATAATTTTAGCTGGACGTAGACTTAATGATTCAATGGGATCTTATGTAGCAGAACAATTAGTTAAATTAATGTTGAAAAATAAAATTACCGTAAGAGATTCAGATATTCTTGTGTTAGGGTTTACATTTAAGGAAAATTGTCCAGATATTAGAAATACTAAGGTAATAGATGTGATAAATGACCTAAGATTATATGGAACTAATATAACTATCTATGATCCCTGGGTTGATAAAAAAGAAGTTATGCATGAATATTCAATAAAAACAACTAAACAATTTCCTAAGAAAAAATTTGATGCAATAGTATTAGCTGTTGCACATGATGAATTTAAAGATATAAAATTAAGTAAATTGAAAAAAATAAAATCTGTTGTGTATGATGTAAAATCAGTATTAAATAATCAAGCAGATCAAAGGCTATAAAATTAAAATAAATGAATAAAGTAATTGTTACAGGAGGAGCAGGTTTTATAGGTTCAAATTTAGTTGATAAATTAATTGAATTGAACTTTGAGGTTATTGTTTTTGATGATTTGTCAACAGGAAAAAAAGAAAATATTAATAGTAAAGCTTTTTTTTATGAGCTAAATATTTATGAATTAGTACCAGAATCAAAAAAATATAAAAAATTTGTAAATGATTTTAAAGATGTTAAATTTTTTTTCCATACCGCAGCAAAAGCCAGAGTTCAACCTTCTATCGATGATCCAATTAGTTTTAATAAAGTTAATGTTGATGGCACATTAAATATGTTATGTTTAGCAAGAGATTTAAAAGTTAAAAGGTTTATTTATAGTGCTAGTAGCTCTGCATATGGAAATGCTTCTGTTTTTCCAACTCCAGAAGATCATCCTATTAATCCTATGTCTCCATATGGGCTACAAAAATATATTGGAGAAGAATATTGTGATGTTTTTAATAAAGTTTATGGTTTAGATACTGTTTCATTAAGATACTTTAATGTATATGGTGAACGTATGTTACTAGAAGGCGCATATTGTTTAGTTATAGGCATTTTTGCACAACAGATGATAAATAATGAACCTTTGACAATAAATAATGATGGAAATCAAAGAAGAGATTTTACATATGTTGGAGATGTTGTTAATGCAAATATTTTAGCTGCAAATTTTAAAGGTAAATTAAATGCAGAAGTCTTTAATATTGGAAATGGAAAAAATTTCTCAGTAAATGAGTTAGCAAAAATGTTTGGAGGTAAATTTGTTTATAAAAATGAGGTATTAGAGCCTTATCAAACATTAGCAGATAATTCAAAAGCAAGAAAAATATTGGGTTGGAAATTAGAAGGAGATTTACCAACTTGGATCGAAAAATATAAAAAAATAATCGGCATATAAATTATGTGTGGTATTAATGGTGTTTATTCAAAAGATGAAATTTCCTTATTGGAAAAAAGGATTCTTAATATGAATAAATCAATTAAACATAGAGGGCCTGATTCTAGTGGAAAAATTATTTTAGAAAATAAAATAGCTCTAGGTCATCAAAGGTTATCAATAATAGATGTTAGTTCAAATGGAAACCAGCCAATGAATTCAACAAGTAACAAATACCATATTGTATTTAATGGCGAGATTTATAATTTTAATGAAATTAAACAAAAATTAGATTATAATTTTCAATCAAATACTGATACGGAAGTTATTTTAGCTGCAATAGAAAATTATGGCATTGATTGGTTTCTTGATAAAGCTAATGGAATGTTTTCTATAGCAATTTTTAATAGTAAAAGTAAATCTTTACATTTAATACGTGATAGATTAGGAATTAAGCCTTTGTTTTATTTTATGAATGACAATTTTATTGTTTTTTCATCTGAAATAAAAGGTATTTTGTCAAGTGGTTTAGTTGAGGCAGAATTTAATGAAGAAGCTGTTGATGAATATTTAGCAAATAGATATGTAAGAGAGCCATTTACCTTTTTTAAAAATATTTTTCAAGTTTCTGCTGGTACTTACGTAAAAATTGATTCAGATCTGTCAAGCAAAACATATACATATTGGGATATTCCTGATACTTTTAATCAAAGTAAAAAATTTAACGAAAAATTAATAAAAGATGAATTTGAGCAAGAACTTATCAAATCAATAAATTATAGATTAATTTCTGATGTTCCCTTAGGAACATATCTAAGTGGTGGTGTTGACTCTAGCTTAATTACTTCCATTACAAGTCTAAACACAAATAAAAAAATAAACACATATACAATTGGTTTTAAAGATTTAAATGAGTTTGTTTTCTCTAATCAAGTTGCAAAAAAATATAATACAAATCATCATACTATTGAAATAAGTAAAAATGATTATGTTGAGAATTGGAAAAGCCTTATTGCATATAAAGATGCTCCACTTGGTGTGCCAAACGAAATTCCATTAGCATTAATGTCAACTGAATTAAGAAAAAAAATAACAGTTGTTCTTTCAGGCGAAGGTGCTGATGAATTATTGGGTGGATATGGAAAAATTTTTAGATCTCCTTATGATTATCAAAATAGCAATAATGACATAAGCTTCTATAAATTTTTTAATAATAAATATGAATATGTTTGCAGAGAATTTAGGGATAAATATCTTGCTACCCCAATTAATTATAGAAAATATTTTGATGAAAAGATATGTAATGTAATGCATAATTTTACAAACGAGCATAAAGTTTTTTATTTTTTTCATAAATATCACGTAAAAGGTTTATTACAAAGAGTTGATACCACTACGATGCAAACATCAGTTGAGGCCAGAGTGCCATTTTTAGATCACAATTTAATAGAATTTTCATATTCAAAAATTCCTTACGATCTTAAGTTAAAATGGAAGAGTGCAAAATCTTCATATATGGCTGCTAAGCATACATCTGAATTTTACAGTGAAGAATTAGACATACCAAAATATTTATTAAAAGAAATTTCATATAAATATTTACCAAAAGAAATAATTGAAAGAAAAAAGGTGGGATTTCCTGTTCCTTTAACAAAATGGTTTGGAGATTTAGAAACTATAGCTAAAGATATCCTTTCAAATTCTTCATGGTTGAAAAGAGAAAAAATTGATATGCTTATACATGAAAGTAAGAGTTTAAATAGATCTGGTCAAATCTTATGGATGTTTATTAATATTGAATATTTTAAAAACATATATTTTAATAAAAAATGGAAATGGTAAAATTTAAACTATTATAATGTTTAAGTTAGCTAGAATCGGAAATTATCCAACTTCAACTCATAATAAGGTTGGTTTTCATGCATATAATCTTTTTTTTAATGATAAAATTAAAACTCTTTACATATCGGCAAAAATTCCTGGAACTCCTTTGCCACTAAATAAAAATGCTTATTTAAAAAGGTTTAATTTTTTATTAAAGGCGTATCCTTTACAAGAAATTTTTATTAAAAGAATAATTTTTAATTTAAATAGAATTATATCAATTCTTAATTTTTCATTGAAAACAATTCTTTTTCTACAAAATAAAAAAATTAATATAATTCATATACATTCACCTATGTATATATTAGTTGCAATATGGGGTTATCTTACTAAAAAATATATTTATATTTCTTTTCATGGTGAAGAAATTCGTAAAGTAAAAAATAGTTTTTTTTATAAAAAGATAGCATTTATTTTTAATGCTGTTTTTTGTATATCTAAACCTCTACTAGATGAGTTAAAGAAAATTCATTCTCAGCCTATTTATTATATTGGGAATGGAATTGATGACAAAGAGTTTGTTGATTTATCTTTAGTTAAAAAAAAACAAATTCTGTTTGTTGCAAAGTTTAAAAAAGTAAAAAGACATAAATTAATAATAGATGGTTTTGCAAAATTTATTTCTAACAAACAATTTTCTGATTATCAATTATTACTAGCTGGGGATGGAGATTTATTGGATGAAATAATGACTTATGTAGAAAATAATAAGTTCAATAATGTGAATTTTTTGGGAAATAAAACAAGTTCTGAATTAGTAAAAATTTATAACGAATCAGAAGTTTTTGCATTGACTTCAGAAAGAGAGGGGTTTCCTAAAGTTATTTTAGAGGCGATTGCTTGTGATTGTAAAATTGTATCTACTAATGTGGGGTCTATAGATGAAATTCTAGGAAAAGATTACCCATTTTTTATTTTAAGTGATAAGCCTGATGAGGTATGTAGAATATTAACAAAATCTGTTAAAAATGATTTTAAAATTGATAAGGATAAGATTTTAAAGAAATTTAATTGGGAGAGGATTAGAAATAAATACTTAAATATATATATGAATGATTTAAATGATAAAATTTAAAGAATTTAAAAAAAGATGTAATCGTATAGACAAAAAAATAAATGATAGAAATCATTGGTTCTCATCAAAGTTTTCAATTTATTTTTCTTATGTTTTTGTTTTAATTGGTTTTTCAGCAAACCAAGTAACTTTATTATTCTTTTTAACTGGTTTGTTAGGGGCATTTCTATTTTCTTTTTCATCATTAGAAATGACACTTTTTGGTTATGTTTTATATAGATTACATATAATTTTTGACATGTGTGATGGTGATGTTGCAAGATTTAACAATTCATTTTCAATTAATGGAATATATTGGGATTCAATGATACATTCAGTTTTAAATCCTTTGTTTTATGCTTTTATTACTTTTTCTTTTTACATTCAGTTTTCAAATCATATATTTTTAATAATATGTCCTTTTATAATCTTATCCTCATCTATATTGATGGCAGTTAAAAATAATTATTTTAAAGCTTTATTATTAACTAATGAAGCATTACCAAAAAAATTAAAAAGAGATGAAAAATTAAATTTATTTAAAAAAACATTTAATTTTTTTGCTGAAATATTAAGTATTGAAGGTTTTGTGTTTTTTTCCATTTTTGTTAAATACTTAGTTAGTGAAACTGGTGCAATATTTTTTTTATTTGCTTTTATGTTTTTTAATTTTTCAATATCATTATATAAATTCTATAATTTATCTATTAAAGGTTTTTTTCAAAATAGATTTTAAATGTCTAGAACCATTTATCATATAATTCCTTCCTTCCATCCTGTTATTGGAGGTGCTGAAAGACAACTTGAAAGGTTAGCTCGGGTACAGAGAGAGACAGGAAAACATGTAAAGATTATTACTAGAAATCTTGATTCAAAAGATTTATTACCCCGTGATTTTAAAAATATTGAGATTATTAGACTAAATTCTATAAACATGTTTTTTTTTAACGTACTGTTATTTTTATTTTTTTTTAAAAATTTCAATCAAATTAAATTTGTACATGTTCATTCATGTTCTTCTGTAATGTTTACTTCGTTTTTTTGTTCTTTTTTTTTAAATTTTAAAGCTTTTATAAAAATTACAAGAATTGGTTCTGGTTCTCAATTAGAATTAATTAAAAATAATTTCTTTAAAAGATCTTTATTCAACTTATTTAAGAATAATAAAAAAATAAAGTTTATTGCCCTTACCGATGAAGCTAAAGATTATTTTTTAAATTTTTTTAATGGTTTTAGTATAAATGTAATTCCGAATGGGATTGATGTAAGTAAGTTTCAAATAATTGAAATAAAAGAGACAATAAATATAATATTCATTTCTAGATTAATAAGTAGAAAAAATGTTTTCAACTCAGTGAAAATTATTCATGAAAGTTTTAAATTTAATTATAATGTTGCAATTTGTGGAAAGGGTTCTGAGTATTTAAAAATTAAAAATTATATAAAAAATAATACATTATCTAACATTAATCTTTTTGGTGAGTTGAATGAGTTTGAAATTTTCAATCATTTATCAAAATCACATTTTTTTATTTTAAACTCAATTAATGAAGGATTAAGTAATGCATTTCTAGAAGCTATTTCATCTGGTGTTATTCCTGTAGTTAGTGAGAATGAGTTTTATGTTAAATTAAATTTAAAATATGATTGTTTGTTGTTTTTTAATGACTTTATAAAGTTTAGTAAAAATGAGTTAATTAAAGTATATAATATTAAATCGAAAAATTTAAAATTAATGTTAAATAAGGATTTTAATATTATTAATATTGCGAAAAAATTAGATGATTTATATGCGTCCTGATATTTTTATAATAGTAACTGATTCTGCCAGAGCATTTTTTAGTAATAGTAATGATGATAGAGAGAGGCCAGATTTTTATGATTCTTTGGTAGATTTTAATTATTGCAAAAATGCATATGCCTCAGCACCAAGTTCTGTTATGAGTGGAGCTTCAATGATCTCTAGTCTAGATTCATATATGACTAGTAGAAATTACGATGATTTTCGATTTAATAATAATTTTAAAATAAATAATATTGAAAAAATAAAATCTCATGGATATGAAACATCGGGTTTCTTCGTAGCCAGAGAATTAAGAGAAAAATTAGGAAGATTAGTTGGTGTTCCAAAAGATTATAAACTAAATCATCTAAAATTTTCAGATAGGATGTGGTCAAATGAAGATCTAAATAAATGTGTAGATAAATACCTACAAAAAAAGAAAAATAATCGTTTTCCCTTATTTTCTTTGATTTGGAATAATATTAGAAACGATAAAGATATTAGTGTTAATTTACAAAATTTAGTAGATATTTTAAAAAAGCATGAAAGATGGAATGATTCAATAATTTTTATTTTAAGTGATCATGGTTACCCTGTAGCTGAAAAAGGTATCACTCCAGAGGGTTTAAAAAAAGATGGTAAAACTCACGATTTATGGTTAACAGAAGATAATATTAGAATTCCTTTTTATTTTAAAGTAAATTCAAATTCTAATAATAAAATTATAAATGAAAATGTATCTACCATTGATATTTTCCCAACAATTTTTGATTTTTTGGGGTTGAGTTTTGATAATGTTTTTTCAGATGGTATTAGCTTATATAATATAAATGATCAAATAAAGAAAAAATTACAGGAAAGAACTTTAAGAGTTGACTCAAGGTTTATTGGCCAATCTATGAGAAAAACAGCTATTCTTTATAAAAATTATAAATATGTAATTGATCATGATAAAAACCAAAAAGAATTACAATTAGTTAATCATGATAAATTTACTGAGAAAAAAATATTAGATAAACATGAAATTAATTCATTTCTGAATGCTGAATATGTAATTAAAGAAAACAAGGCAATTAATTATCAATATGCAGTAAATTTATTTTATTTGTTAAACAAGGAAAATAAACTCTCAATTGTACTTGGAAGACATGATATTTCTCTACTTAATTATTTAAAAACTCTACCTCATGTCAACATAATAAAAAAAGTTGATTCAGTTTTTTATCCATATTTTTTAACAGATTTGTTCAAAAAAAATCTTTACTTAATAAACGTTGAATCAAAATATAAACTTTTAAGTTTTGTTTTAAATATTTTGTTTAATAGATATAAAAAGGTGAGATTGTTAAATGATCATGAGGTTTTAAATTGGAATATTAGAAGATATTATAGAGCAGTTAAAGCTGCATCACAATATATTCTTTTAGAACCATTATATCTTTTTGTAAGAATTAAAGAATTAATTAGATGAAATTTTGGAATTATAATTTATTATTTCTTCCTGAAAATTCATTTTTTGAAGGGCTTGGAATTAATGTGGAAAAATATTCTGATTTAGCTAAAAGTGTATATTATGCTAACCATAATTTAACTAAGAAATTGAAAAAAGATGATTTAGTTTTAGAAATAGGATGTGGGAGTGATTCAATAATATATAATTCTCATAAAAATTGGCTTGGTATTGATGTTGTTGATTCAGATAGAGATGATAAACCAACACTGGCTACAAATATTGCTAGTGTCCATTCAATGCCATTTCAAAATAATAAATTTGATTATATTTTGTCAAATCAATCGATTGAACATTGGTATGAATATGGTATAACATTTGATTGCGCTTTTAAAGAAATAAATAGAGTTTTAAAAAAAAATGCTTTTTTCATATTTAATTTTCCAATTCACTTACATGGTCATAAGTTTTTTGTTTTAAACAAACTTGAAACAATTAATGATTTATTAATTAAAAATGGATTTATTATAGAAAAAAGAACAGCATTTGTTGGGCAAAATAAATATAAGGGTTGGATAAAATGTAGATTTCCAACTATTTATTTGAATTTATTTTCAAAAAAATTCGAAAGAACATCTTTTGTTGTTGAGTATGAAGTAAAAAAAGTAAATCATTTGAAGAATTTTAAATCGAAATCATTTGAAATTCCAAAAAGAAAATCTAGATATTTATTACGACTTCATCATGGATTATTAGTTGTTTTATATAATATTGTAAAAAAAATAAAATTATGATTATTGGATATACTTCTGGAGTTTTTGATTTATTTCATATTGGGCATTTAAATATTTTAAGAAACGCTAAATCAATGTGTGATAAATTAATTGTTGGTGTTACAGTTGATGATTTAGTTAAATATAAAGGAAAGTCTCCTGTTATCCCATTTACAGAAAGAGCAGAAATTGTTAGAGCTATTTCTTATGTTGATTCAGTTATTCCACAAAATGATATGAATAAGCTTGAAATGTGTAAAAAAATTAAAGCAACAATTTTATTTGTTGGTGATGATTGGTATAATACTGAACAGTGGAAAAAGCATGAAGATGATCTTAAAAAAAATGGAGTCGCGGTAGTATATTTCCCTTATACAAAAGGAGTTTCTTCAACATTATTGAATAATACGTTGAAAACTCTAAAAAAATAGTGAATAAGATATCAGTCTTTAAAAAAGATTTTTTTTCTGTTGGAACACTAAAATTTATAAATCTTTTTTTTAAACTTTTAAATTCAGTTTTATTCGTTCAACTCTTAAGTTTGGATGGTAGAGGAGAATATTTTAAATTTATTCAAATATCAGGTGTTTGTGGTTTTTTTATTTGTCTAAGTATTGGTGATTATTTATTATATCAAGTTAATCAAAAAAAGCAGGAAAAAGGATTTGTTGATTTTTTTAAATTCTATTTATACACCTTTTTATTATTATATTTTCTTTCTTTTCTTTTTTTATCATCATACAATAGAATTTGGTTATTGTTTATTATTTCTGGATCTTTAGAATATTTAATCTTATCTTTTTTTAAATCAAATCGAGATTATCATTTAGTAAGCCGATTCATTTTTTTAAAAAATATATTCATAATTTTAACTTTAATCTTCTTTTCATCAAAAATTAAACTTTTAGATTTTTTTTATTTTATTAATTATTTAAATATTTTTTTAATATTAATTTTTGCAACTATCCATAATTTGTTAATTGGTAATTTTTTAAATGGTATAAAAAAGTTTCATGAATTATATGAATATGCTAAATATGTTCATTTTAATAATATCTTTAATGATATAGAAAATAAAGCTGATATATTAATTATTTCTTTTTTTCTTTCTGACAAACAAATTGGTATATATAGTATAATTGTTGTTTTAGCACAAAGCATTAACCACGTGACAAATTTTTTAGTTCAATTAATATCACCTAACTTAAAGCATGTTTCTAAAGATAACTTTATAAATGTAATACAACTAACTTTTATCTTTGGTGCCACATACTTTCTTTTTGTAATTGTCACGGGAAAAAGTATATTATCTTATTTGTATTTAATTGATGATGTTACTATATATTATTTAACTTTAGTTTTATTGATTGGAGTGGTTTTTGAAAATATCACTAAGGTTTATCTAACCTATTTCAAATTTTCTGAAAACTATAGTGTTGTAAGTAAAATCGCTATTTATACAGCATGTTTTAATGTGGTTTTTAACTTGATTTTCATACCTTCTTATGGTATTTTAGGCGCAGTAATTGTTTCATTAATTACATATTCAGTAAGATTTGTTTACTTTCATTTAAAGTATATTAAATTTGAGAGAATAGCTAATTCTTTTTTTATTTTACCTAATAGAAAACAATTATTATTAGTTTTGAAAAGATTTTATAAACAAACACAAAAATAATTTAATGATTTTTGTTTTAAATAATTTTTTAAAAAATTATTTTCATGTTTTATTTATTATTTCATATGTCTTTTTATCAAACTTTATTTTTGATGAGGATTTAGAGTCATATTTTTTAAATATACAGGAATATAATCAAGGCATAACGTCACAAAAATATTTCTGGTATAAATATCTTTTTTTTCCACTAAGATTTTTTTTTGAAAATCCTATTACATTAATAAAGTTTTATCAAACATTATTACTTACATCTTTTTTTCTATTCATTGATAAGTTTTTAATTAAAAGAAATTATATTTTTAGAATATTATTAATATTAATATTTCTCTTTGTTCCTTTTATTACCGATTTTTATGGTCAATATTTGCGTGAATCTACAGCGTTAATTTTTTTTCTATTTGGAACACGTTTTAAGCAATTAAAATATAATATTCCATTATATATTTTAGCCTTTTTATGTCACTATATATCATTTTTTTGGATAGCTTCTTATTACCTAACCTTATTTTTTATTAAGAATATTGATTCAAATAGATTTATAATTTTTATTTATTTACTTCTATTTATAATTTCTTTAGCTTTTTGCTTTTTTCAATATTTTGATATATTTAATTTAAAAATTCTTTTGCCTGAAAACATCTCAAGTTATCTAGTAGGAGACAGAACAAATTTAAATGGTGTAATTTATTTGATTTTTTATATTATATACTTAATGTTAGTGTTTTTTAATTTTAGGACACCATTTTATTCTATTTCAATTTTATTATTATTTGTAAATCTAATTTTTTATCAAAATATCGTTGATTACGGAAGAGCTTTTCAAGCTCCTGCAATTTTCCATTTTATATCTTCACTTTTACTTTTTTTAAAAAATAGGTTTTTGTTTGATTTAATTATTTGTGTATTATTAAGTCTAGTTTTTTATTTAATATGAAAATTTTAATTACTGCAAATTCGACTTGGAATATTTATAACTTTAGGATGAATTTAATTAAAGATTTTATTAATCTTGGGTATGAGATTTGTGTTGTTTCACCAAAAGATGAATATTTTGAGGAAATCATAAAACTTAATTTATCTTACTATGACATACCTATTTACCCTCATTCTATTAACCCATTTAGAGAGTTTACTGTTATTAAAAAATATTATGATATTATTAAAAAATTAAATCCTGATATAATTTTAGGATATACAATTAAACCAAATATTTATGTTAATTTATGTGCAAGAATTTTAGATAAAAAAGTAGTAAGTAATATTAGTGGTTTAGGAAAGATCTTTATAAAAAAAACTTATTTAACTTTTTTTGGTATTTTTTTGTATAGGATTGCATTAAAAAATACTTCTCATGTTTTTTTTCAAAACTCAGCAGATCTGAAATTATTTCTTGATTTAAAAATTGTTAAAAATTATAATTCATCTGTTATAAATGGTTCAGGTGTTGATGTGAATGTCTTTGATTGTATAAGAGAGAAAAATGATGGAAAGAGTTTTTTATTTCTTGGAAGATTAATCAAAGAAAAAGGAATACTAGAATTTTTAGATGCAGTAGCAAATGTATTGTCATTAAATATATATAACAAAACCACATTTTATATTGCTGGTTCTATAAATTTAAATCAAGATGAAAATATTAAAAAGAAATTAGATTTGTTTTGTTATAAATTTCCTCAAATTAAATATTTAGGAAATCAAAAGGATATTGTTCAATTATTAAAAGAAGTGGATGTTTTGGTTTTGCCTTCATATCGAGAGGGTTTATCTAAAGCTTTAATTGAAGGTGCTTCAATGAAATTGCCATTAATAACGACTGATGTTCCGGGATGTAAGGACATAGTTGAAAATGGAAAAAATGGTTTTCTATGTGAAAAAGAAAATAGTAAATCTCTTTCAGAAAAAATTATTAAAATGATAAATTTATCTTCAGATGAAAGAATGGAATTTGGTATCTGTGGAAGAAATTTAGTGATTAATAAATTTGCATCAAAACATATAAATAATGAATACTATTCAATAATAGAATCTTTAGCTTACTAGTTTACTATTTTAGCTATATTTGAAAAAAAATGAAAAATACTTTATTCTTTATTTTAATTTTACTTTTATTCTCTTGTACTACAAGTAATGATGTTGTGTATTTTCAAGACTCAAATAAATATGAATCAAAAAAAATAAAACAATGGGATAAACCATATTTAATTCAAATAAATGATGTTTTGAAAATTTCAATTGTTACGCAAGTTGAAGAAATTGATGATCTTTATAATAGTATATCAAATAAGTTACAAGCTAGTGACATAAAAATTCTTCAGTTGAATGGGTACTTAGTTGATAAAGACTATAATATAAATATTCCCGGTGTGGGATTAGTGAATGTGGAAAACAAAACACTTTTTGAACTTGCATTGTATCTGCAACAAAGATTAAAAAATGAAAAGCTTTTAAATAATGCTAATGTTTCAGTTCGATTTTTAAATTCAAAATTTACTGTTTTGGGAGAGGTAAATTCTCCTGGTACTTATAGTTTTTATGATAATTCAATTTCACTGTTACAAGCAATAGGTTATGCTGGTGGTTTAAATGAATTTGCAAAACGAAAAAAAATCACTTTAATTAGAGAGATAAATGGCATAAAAAAAATTAAAAATTTAGATATAACAGAAACAGATTTTTTAGATGGTCCTTATTATTATTTAAAAAATAATGATGTTATTATAATAAATCCAAATTTCAACAAGGTAAAAAGCTCAGGATTTATTGGAAGCCCTCAATCTATTGCATCCATTGCTTCAATTCTATTAAGTATCACCTTAATAATTTTAAACCAGTAACACATGGATAGTATTAATAATAATTATGCCACTATAATTAGAAATGAATTTTATAAATATTTAAGCTTTTGGAAATGGTATTTGTTATCAGTTATTATCTTCATAAGTATGTCTTTTATTTTTCTCAGATATACACATAATGTATATAAATCTACAGCTAAAATAAAAATGCTTGATAAGAATAAGGATCAATTATTAATGCCAACGGCTCAAAATATTTTCAACAATAATCAAATTAACTTAGAAAATGAAATAGAGATAATAAAATCCTATCCTATTTTGAAAAAAGTTGTTGACGAGCTCAATTTAACTTATAATTTTTATAGTTCTGGAGAAATTATGACAACTCGTCTTGTTAAGTTTCCATTTAATTTTGTACATAAGTCTTTATATAATCCTTTAAATGAAAAGATTGAATATAATATTAAATTTACTGAAGAAAATATTTTAATTGAATATAATGATAAAACAGTTAAGTTTACAGGGCATTCAACAATAAAACAAAATCATGATTTGCCATTTGATTGTTCTTGGGATATAGATAATATTATAAATAACTCGTATACAAGTTTTACTTTAGAATTAATACCTGAAAAAATTTTTATTGAAGAACTAAAGAAAAATTTATCTGTTTCTGTGTTAGGTAAAAAAAGTGAGATAATTTCTATTAATTATATTTCTGAAAATCCTAAATATTCAGAAAACATTATTAATAGTTTAATTAGAAGTTTTAATGATGATGGTGTGAATGACAGACAATTAGTTCATCAAAGAACAATAAGCTTTGTTAATGAAAGATTTTTTGATTTATCTGTTCAATTAGACTCTATAGAAACAAAAAAACAAAAATATAAGCTCGAAAATAATTTTATAGATATAGAATCTAATTCCTCTATAAGTTTAGAATTAAATTCTAAATATAATGAGGAGTTGTTTTATAACGAAAATCAAATTATTTTATCTGAAATGTTATTAGTTGCATATGAAGAAAATGATTATGATTTATTACCAGCTAATATACTTCTTGATAATAATTCTGTTAATGAATTAACAAATGAATACAATGATTTAGTTTTAAAAAGAAGAAATTTGAGTTTAAATTTAGGTGAAAACAATACTACCCTAAAAAATATAGATATTAATTTAAATCAAATTAAATCAAATATAATTAGTTCAGTTAAGTCATATATATTGCAATTGAATAAAAGAAAACAACAATTGTCAAATCTAAATTCAAAGTTTAATTTGGATTTGAATAAAATTCCAGAAAAAGAAAAAGTTTTAAGAGCAATTGAAAGAAATCAAATTATTCAAGAAAAACTATTTTTATATTTATTACAAAAAAGAGAGGAAGCAGAAGTTAATTATGCAATTACTGAACCAACTGTAAAGGTAGTTGAATATGCAATTTCAGAAAATAAACCTCATTATCCTAACAGAAGTATTATTTACTTTTTATCATTGGTTTTTGCTTTTGTTTTTCCCTCGACAATAATTTATCTAATTCTGTTATTTGACACAAAAATTCATAGTCGTCATGATTTAGAAAACAAAAATTTAAATATAGTTGGAGAAATACCATTTTTTGATTTGCCTGAAACAGAAAAAGTTTTTACAAATCCAGATGATCGCTCAATTATATCTGAATCATTTAGAATGTTAATGTCAAACGTTCGTTATCTTCTAAAAAATGATACAAAATCAAATGTTATATTGGTAACTTCCTCTATCAAAGGAGAAGGTAAGACCTTAAATGCTCTTAATCTTGCTCTTAGTTTTTCTTCTGTTGGTAAAAAAGTTTTATTGTTAGGTTGTGATTTGAGGAACCCTCAGTTACATAAATACTTTAATTATGACAAGAATGTTCCTGGATTAGTCGATTATTTGGTTGATAATAAAACAGAATGGAAAAAAAATATACTACATCCTTTTGTTAGCCAAAATCTTGATATTCTTCTATCTGGTCCACTACCTCCAAACCCATTAAATTTAATAAATAATGGAAATATAGATATTCTTTTGAAGGATGCCAGAAAAACTTATGATCATATTATTATAGATAGCGCTCCAACACTTCTAGTAGCAGACACACAATCTTTAATTAGTAAATCAGACATTTTAATTTTTATAACTAGATGTAATGTTACTGAAAAAGATGTGCTTTCACATATTAGCAAGGTCTCAGAAGAATCTGAAACAAATGTAGGTGTGGTTTTAAATGGTGTTGGTCAAAAAAATTCATATGGATATTCTTATGGTTATCGTTATGGATATGGCTACAACTATAAATATTCGTACAATTATGGCTATGGATATGGTTACTCATCAGATGATGAAAAGTCATAATGTCATATTATAGGTATTAATACTTACTTGATTTAATGTTATCTTATATTAAATTTGATTTGTGAATTTTGTTCTAATAGCTTCAATTATAGCTTTCTTTGGCACCTTTTTGGTAATGCCATATGTTATAAAACTTGCTATCAAAAAAAGATTTCTTGTTGAAGGAGGAGGTAGAAATGCTCATGAAGGATTTACTCCAAATGTTGGTGGAATGGCAATTTTTGCAGGTCTACTTTTAGCAAATCAATATCTATTATTCTATTTTTTTGATGTTTTTCAAGATTTTGAAATTTCAGCTGATTTTGAAATTCAGATAAAATCATATATTTTAATTACTGCTGGAACTATTGTGATGTTTGTCGTGGGGCTAATAGATGATATTAGTGGATTAAGCTCTTATTTTCGATTCTTTGTACAAGTTATTATTGCATTTTCTTTAGCTTATATTGGGGATTTAAGAATTGATAACTTTTATGGTGTACTGGGATTATATGAAATTCCTTATTATTTTTCTATAATTTTCTCTGTCTCAGTAATAATTTTTATAATTAATTCTTTCAATTTAACAGATGGTTTGGATGGTCTTGCCGCTTCACTTGGTTTATTTATTTTATTATGTTTTGCTATTATTTTTTACACAAATGGAAAATATTTTGATTGTGTTTTATCATGTGCAGGAATTGCTTCTTTATTTGCATTTTGGCTATACAACAGACCTCCAGCAAGAATTTTTATGGGAGATGGTGGAAGTTTAGTAATTGGATTTATTATTGCATGTTGTGCTATTAGAGCTTGTGGTTTGTCAATTGAACCAGCAGGAGTGAAAAATCCTGTTTTTATTCTCTGTATATTAGCATATCCTGCAATTGATACTCTAAGAGTATTTTCTGTAAGAATATTATCTGGAAAATCTCCATTTTCTGCAGATAGAAATCATATTCATCATCTCTTAATTGACAAAGATTTTAATCATGGCTGGGCCTCTTTTTTTGCAGTCATGTATTGTGCTATTTTAACTTTAATTTGCTTTTTCATAATTGATTACCCTAATCTTTCATTTTTTATCATGGTTGGATTAGCATTGCTTTTTATTATCCTT
>Ga0163109_10001189_pt1 | contig 20790 bp, 17 predicted proteins | sample CRUFie1St13metaG_FD_108704 | JGI IMG/M metagenome (GOLD analysis project Ga0163109, IMG submission 108704) | Marine microbial communities from the Costa Rica Dome - CRUD Field 142mm St13 metaG | ecosystem: Environmental > Aquatic > Marine > Oceanic > Photic zone | place: Costa Rica: the Eastern... | reverse complement strand
CTTTCTTTGAAGGTCTCTTAAGATCGCTTCCTGGGTTTTCACGCTCATACGACTTCCTGCCTTTTTCATTTAATCCTCCAGATTTGTTCTTTCCTTCCTTTCTTGTCCAGGCTGCTTCATTTAGTTCTTGCCTGAGTTGTCTAAACGACTTCATATTTATTACCCAACGATTGTTACAGGAGAAGCATAGACATAACCAGTGCCAGCAGTTTGGTTTGGTGCCAATCTTATCTGGATAGTTTCTCCACCAGATGCTGGTTGATCCTTGTAAGTTGGAATGTCAGGATCGTCAAAGGTAGTTTGAGTAGGTTCTTTTCTGATGTAGACAGTCTCACCAACACCAACAATAACGTCATGATAATTGAAAGTCTCAATATTATTCTGCTGGAAAATACTTTGTGGTTCTCCAGTAGAAGTATTAAGACCAGTGACTCTAACTACTCTGGCACAAACAGGTTTGTCTGTAGCGTTGTTGATTTTAACAATGCTTGCTCGGAGAATTTCTTTTCCTGACAACGTACCTGCTCCACTACCAGAAGGATATCCAGCATCAATATCAGAAGCAGAATCCAACGATGTAATTTTACCGATTGGTGTGACTAGCATTACTCTCCCTTATCCTCTTTCTTATTTATTTGTTTGAGCATTTTTTGAAGGTCTGCTGTGCTACCTACGAATAGATTATTAGTGGTGTTGTTAGTCTCACGTTTAGTGGGAGCATCCAAATCCTTCATCTTTTTCTGTAGATCCAGAAGTTTATCAGTAGTGTCTGCTACCTGCTTCATGGCGTTTACAGCGACTTCATACGCTCTTGGGTGCCCCGACTCCTGAGCGACCTCTAACGCCCCGTCTAGCGCCTCCTGACCCTTGCTGATGAGGTTGTAGAGTTGCCCACGGGTATATTCATAGTCATCTTTCTGATCATCCTTCTCCTTCTTAGGAGCAACAGGTTTAATCTCCTCAGTAGGACTCAGCTCAATATCAAATACGTCTTCCATGTTTTCCTCAAAAGTGCTCATTAGAATAACTCAATCCCCTCGTTAAATCCGAAATCGTCAGATGCAACCAACAGTGCATCATCAAGTGTATCAACTACACCATCATTGTTCTTATCTTCCAGTGCCTTAGGTTGATAAGTAAGACCAACTGCTCTTCTACTGGTATCTATATCACCAAGAGATTCGTAAATGGTTGCCTTACGAATGATACCATTGTTGCTGTAAGGACCGTAGATGTAAGACTTGGCAGTAAAGTTTAATGTCCAGGTAATACTTCTACGTTGGGAGAAACTATCCTCCCAATCATCTTCGTGACTAATATTATTTAAGATGATTGCTACGTCTCTCTTTTCATTCATGTCTGGAATAAAGTTTAAAGTGACGTTGAAATTTGGTTGAAAGTATGGTAGAATCTGTTCTAAAATTTGAAGACCATCATCCTGTGACTTAGCAATGATACCAAGTTCAAATGAAAGGTTGTATGGTACGGGCACATATTGAACCTTTACCTCACTACCTTCATCTGAAATTACTGCCCTAAACTTCTGAATAGGAGATGTCTTGCGTTGAGCATCGTACTCAACACCAGTCAACTCAAAGTAAAGACGTGGTAACGTGATAGCAACCTTGCGTGTCACATCTGGGTTTTGCTCCAGACGGGTCAAGAACTTTTGCTTGGGTCCGTAAGCAAGAGGAACTTTCTCAACTTCAAGTGTAGTTCCTACAGTAGGATCCACTTTTTGAATTTCAATATTGTTGAAAAGCGTACCGAAAGCAATAACGGTTTTCCTAATTGCTTCGTTGTAGTAGTGCGGTCCTAACATTAGAAACTATCCGTAAAGTTGCCGTATTCGCCAAAGGGATTTCTTTCTCCCCAATCGATGAGTTCATCTGCCTCATCTTCTATATAGGCATTTTGATCATATTCACTATTCGTATTCTCAATAGTGGAGTACGTAGCAACAGTCCAGACAGCACCACTACTATCACCAGTAATGTTCTCACCTGTCGCAAAAGTACCTGTTCTATTAATTACCTGTAAGATCCTATTGACACTATCCCAAGACTTGACTTCACCAGTCTCATTAGAGACACTACCAGTAACCGTCTCACCGACAGTAAAGTCTGTAGTGCCTCCAACTGCCATGGTGATACCAATAGCAGAACTAAAGAGAGTTTCGATCTCATCAATTTCATCAACTCCAGTATCGATCTTGTCGTTGCCAACTTCGTAGATCTCTGCAGTCATTACATAAAACTGTAGTTTACCAAACTGGTAGAATGGCGTCTCTCGCTCTACGAACTTGATTTCGTATAAGTCTTCTGTTAGTGGGAAATATAATAGATCCCCTTCGTTGGGTCTACCAACTACAGTTAAATTGTAACCAACGGTAGTCTCGTCCCATCTCCTACTGGAGACAATAAACTTAACTTCATCGGTAATGCGTAGACCAAACTTAGAAATAAATTCTGATTGATCTCCAAAACCTTGTACGTTCACAAGCAGCATCTCTACTTGGAACTGATTCTCAAACTTAGAGTAAATGATATCGTCTAGAGTTGTATCTTTAAAGATAGTTCTAGGTAGATAATAGATATCAGATCCAAACAGTTTGATCTGTTCGTCTACAAGGTCTTGTGCAAGGTCTTGCTCTCCCGAGTAACCTTGATAATATGTTGGAAAATAAGGACTAGTAGGCATTTTATCCGATCATATCCATGGGTGGAAGGGTATATTTGGATGGCATATCCGCTTCTAATTCCATGACTTCTTTATTGCCATCTTCCCAGATCTGGCGACCATTGAGTGTAATGCCACCAGGGAGTTGAACATTCTGATACTTGATTAAATTCTGTCCCCACTGTCTCTTCATTAAGGCAGTGGTGTATCTTTTGACAAAACTGTCATCATATACTTGAGTAAACTCATCTGGATCAAGTGCTCTGTGACACTCAATCAAAAGATAATTATCTTTTACAATTCTAGAAGGATCAATATCAACAAACAAACGATCCTGTCGCTTGTTAAATCTAAACTGAACAAGTTGTCCAGTGTTAACTACCATGTCAATAGTTTCAAAGTATTGCTTGATCATATAGAAGTTTGTAAGATCAAACCTACCAAAAGCAAACCCCGAAGAGAATGAGAACATATCCATCAGGAAGTATTGGTTGCTTAGACCAAAGAGGTCATTGCGAACCCAGTTGGAAGATACTCCAAACACTTTAGAAACCCCCAGAACATGGTCTGGAATTTCAATAAAGTTCTTTCTATTCTCCCACGTAGCAGTATCTGGATCAGGAGTCGAAGCAGTTTCGTTAGTCTCGGTAAAACGAGTAACATCATCTGCTGTGATCTGATGTTTCAGATACATTCTCTCTACACCATCATAATGCCACTCTTGGTAAAATTGAAGAGCGGTATCAACAATATCATCTACCTGTTCGTCTGCGATATTAATCTGCAGCACAGGAGCACCTAACTGCCTCTTGCAATAATCAACTAGTTCTTGGCGTGATGATGGCTTTGCCATTGATTATCCATACAAAAAATCCCTACCTGTATTTATCAGGTAGGGACTTGTAGTTATTCTGCAGGTGCTTCTTCTGATTCTTCTGCTTGTTTTTCTAAGAGTTGAAGAGTCTCTAAACCGCCTTGTAGTTTAAGTTTATATTCTTTTGCTTTATCCAAATTTGCTTCTAGTTCTGCAATTTGTTGATCTGCTTTACCTAGTTGCTCTTCAAAATTTGCCTTAAGTTGTTCAGTGTCCATGGTACTAACGAGAAATGATGTACGAATTATTTATAGTTGATGAGAGAGTCCATCTTGAGGCAATGAACTCTAACGAGATCCAATGCTTCCAGTGCTGCTTCCAATTTATGCTTAGCAATTTTTAACGTATTGAGTTCTTGTAAATCAATTCGATTGCAAGATGCTGTCTCTTCATTAATTTTTCTTTCACACTCATTAAATTTAGCAGTGCAATCTTCTAATTGAGTGGAGAATGTTTCCCAGAGACTATCAAACGTAATCTCTTCTGTAGCAGTTTCTTCGGTAACAGTTTCAGATGTCATAATCTTCCTCAGGTGGTGTGTATACTTGACTGTTTAGTTCGTCTTTAATGGATTGATCTACTAATTCAAAACCAGATGCTAAGCATGGTCTTGTATCATACTTTAAGTAAGAATACTTACCATCTTGCTCAACATATTGTAAGAAGAATTGAACATGCCTTTGACCTTTATATCTATTTCTATAATGAACGATAGTGGATCCAGGGAATAGAACCATGTCTCCAGGTTCCATTTCAAAGGTTTTAATTTTACCTTCATGTTCAAAACTAATTGGCCAATCTGAATCTTTACTCAGACAGCAACTGGCAGACCACTGTGAACTTCTGCGGTCCATATGTTTATTTAGATAACTACCATGACCATATATTCTACCATAAGAATACGTAGGATGCAAGTTCTTTCCAATAGTTTTCTCAAACAAAGGTCTGAAATATTCCAGTGAAGTTTCAAAAGGCAGAGATCCATACCACGAGAAATTGTTGTCCCCAACTGTAGGATCTACAAAACCATTTACTCCTTGTGTAGTCTCCATACAATCATGCATCATAGTAAACTGCATGAGTAGAAAAGATACTACCTCTTTAGGCATAGCACCTTTTAAATAGTGAACCTTATCTAACATGGAAATTTACCGTGATTACAACTCTATTGTTTGCTTTGATGGGACTTGAACTTGCGTGATATTGCTCTCCATCAAAGATAAGCAACTTATCCTTTCTGGGTGCAATCGCTTTATGGATAATATAATCTTCTGCTTTTTCTCGCTTCTCTGTGTCCTCAAAAATATATGTAGCACCATCGCTATCGTTTAGATAATACAATGCTGTCCAGTGTTTGCTGATCAATGCTTCTCTAGCATCGCAATCTACATGAGGAAAATTATATGGAAGATTAAATTTTCTACTCTCATCAGTCAATGGAATATTCAGACCTACTCTAACTCTATTCAAGAGCAGGTTTTCAAATTTATAATCTGTCAACTCTTCAATTTTTCTACCAATTAATCCTGGAAGGAAAGAAATAGAATCATAAAAATTTGATGTAGGTTTGTATCCTACAAAAGGTGTATGTTGAAACCCTGGTTGAGCGTACTCATCTTTATTTACATCTTCTCTAGTAATGTCAGGAAGATAATACCAGGGATAATTTTTATGCATAATGCATTCACAAACATGATCATTTAGTTGTTTGCCTAAAAAATTATTTTCTTCGTAACATAACATATCAAACACCTTTATAATTAAATGAAATAGCAATGCGAGGTTCGTCAAATTTGTTCCTGTTTACTCGGTGACTTAACCAAGAAGGGAACAAAAGTAAATCGTTGGTTTTTGTCTCAAAAGAAGTTGCCTTTGAGTGAATCCCCATCATATTCTGTGATGGTGTTAATCTATGTATCAAATCTAATGGATCAATAAATTCGATATCAGATTCATTCCAATCTTTGTGGATGTAGTACACACCAGAAATGTGACATGATCCCCAGTACCCATCATTATGACAATGCTGCATAGTCCAGTTTCCTTTTCTATGAACGTTTGCCCACGAACTGTCTATTTGTGGAGTTAGTTCTGTAGTATACAAAAGTTGATTCCAATATTTTTGCACTTGTTCTTGAATTTGTAAAAACAAAGAAGCAAATTGTGGTCTGCCATGTAAGCATAGATCTCTGGAACCTGTAGTCTCGCCATCTTCTCCAGGAAAAAATGCTTTAGCAGGTTGGTTTAGAATATCATGGATGGTCTGAATACATTCTATCCGCTGTTCCTCAGGTAATACTATCTGAGATTTGTTAACTGTGATAGGAAATAATTCAATATTTGATTCCATGATATTTCTGAAGAATTTTAAAAATACGTTTTACTCTTGACGTTAATGTATCTAGCTCTAAAAATTTGTGGTTACCTGCGTACATCATTTCAGATTCCATTTTAAAATCAATTTCATCTGCGTCCTCTATAAGAACTTCAACGTCAGGACCTAGTAACTTTCTAGAAATAGGTATATACATTGCTAGAGGCGTTCCTGCTTCTATTGTAGTAACACCATCTTCAGTCAAATGCCACCACATCTGTGGATTGATTTCATATGCATGACGAGGATCTAGTACACCAGTAATTGCAGTAAACCTTTCTTCATGAAGAAACGGGACTTTCAATTGCAGGAACACAATGTCTGGATCACTAGAAGTCACCCTCCAAGGGGTGTTGACTTTAATGACTTCATCCATACACGAATCTTTAGTGGAATCTTTCAACCACTTACCATGATCTGAATCATGGAATCCAACATACTCAGAACCTGGGATGATTTGTCCGCATTGGATTTGCATCTTTCCATCTACAACATGGACCTTAAAATCTGCTGGTGCAGTTACAACATAACCAGAAGACATTAAACTGTTAATAGATGGACACTTACCTACAGATCTATGAGCAATCTGATCTCCAGTATCCAGTATAAAAGCAAAAGGGCATTTAGAAACCTTTTCCTTATACTCCCGTTGTTCAGGTTCCTGCCATGTCCTCTTTAATTTAGAAGAAGGTATGATAGGGTATAGGGTTCTGACAGCAGGAACTAAAGTGTGGAAACGAACCTTAGGTTTTGTCTTTCCTTTCGTAAACATAATCTCTAGTAAATTCAAAAGTCGTAGGACAGTTCTCTAACTTTTCGTAAACTTGGTCTCTGTAGTTCAGGATCTTTTTGCCAATACCTTTAATGTAATCGGCATCAGACAACCTCTTTTCATAACACCTGTAGTTCACCTCTGTGCGTCCAATGGGATTATACCCTAGACCAGAAGCAATGTAAAGGGTTCCTTCCAGATCACTTTGAGCATGTGCTACGTTTACGTTGTGCAAGAACTCTTTGTATAGTCTTGGGGAGATAACCTTATCATCTACGATCTTCTCATATGGCACCATTTCTATTTTATCGGCATAGTGTCTCCAGTATGCACTATCACGTCTCTGTGACAATACATAATGCATAGCAACAAAAGAACGCATAGACTCTAAAGTAAAATTACATGCATAGTTAAATCCATCACGATCAATTTTTGTGATGTAACCATTTCTTCTCTCTAGAGTATCAATTAAATTGAGAATATTTTCATGTGTAGTATAAAGACCTGTAGATTCTAATGGTTCTAAAAATCCATACGATAGTCCGATACCAACACAGTTACCCACCCATGCTTTTTCTCTCTTACCATGTTTCATGTCAATGACACGAAACTCAAGTTCTTCTGCTTTTTCTTTACCAATTTTAGTTGCCAAGTGATTTCTAAATTCTTCCTTAGCACCATCTAAGGAAATAAATTTGGAGGAGTGTACGTAACCTGTTCCTCTAATATTCCACAAGGGAGTCTCCCAAACCCATCCAGAAGATAGAGCATGACAGTCAGTATAGTTGACCATCTCTTTCTCTCTATCTGTATAAGGCAATCTACATGCGATTGCACGATCATTTAGAAGGTCGTTTTCAAAACTAATGAACTTAGATCCACATGTTTGCTCTAATAGAAGAGATTTGAAACCAGTGCAGTCAATGAATAGATCTGCTTCCACTCTCATCGTAGGACAATTCTTGGTAAGCAAGCAATCAATACCTTCACCATCCTGTTTGGGAATAACTTCTATGACATCATCTTTGATGTGGATAACACCATTTGGAATGGCAACTTTATCTCTTAAATAATTACCAAATTTAATTGCATCGAAATGATACGCTGTATCCCATTTAAAATCAAAATTCCTGATAATATTTCTATTACCAACCATCTTATTTTTTTCTGTAAGATAAGTGATTGGGTTGTGAAATTGTGAATAGTCTAAAGGATAATCAGGATCAATTTGAATAAGATGATAGTAGTTATCAATCGTTCCTACTTCAGTAGCATCTACCTCACCAAAAGGATACTGAAATGAATGTCCTTTTTCTTTAAAATCAGTAAACTGAATTGATATTTTATACGTAGCATCACACGCAGGCATCCACTCATAATCTTTTTCTAGCATACCAACAGAATAAAGATATCTGTTAATATGACCGAGAGTAGATTCGCCAACTCCAAGTGTGGGAACATTTGGAGACTCTATCAACATGATCCTGAGATCTGGCATATTTTTTGCCAGAGCAGCAGCAGTCATCCAGCCAGAGGATCCACCCCCGACAATACATACTGTTTTTACTTTCATAACAACTAATTAAATCAGGTAATGTTGGGAGGTGTCAGTGCGCTTTCGGGAAGATGGTTCCAAGCAGGGTCTGCTTCGGAATGGAAATGAATTCTCTTTAGTTGAGCATATTCAGAAGTTGCTTCCCATTCAGACTGTTTAGTAATAGATGCTTTTACTTGATCAATACGCTGGACCCAGGAACCGTTTGCAAGATTACCTGCTTTGATGTCCTTATAAAGCATGTCAAGTTGATCTCCTAGATCTCCATAAGCAACACGTCTTTGGAGATCATGATCATCATTTAATTTTTGCTCTGGAGCAATCCATTCTCCATTGGAGCAGTGCCACATAGAAGTGACATCAGCATGAGGACAAGTAACCCACTTGATGGTTGAATCGGGACCATCGTAGACATCAAATTCTTGTCCAGGGTCTACAACCTCGTTAATAATACCTCTAAAGTCAAGTAAAACTCTTTTCATGATAGTAAACGTTATTCCTGTGTCTATTTATTAGATGTACTCATAGATGACTACAATGCCATCTTTACCAGTTGATCCGTGATTATTTCTTCTGTAACCACCAGCACCGCCTGCACCAGGGGCAGCACGATCTCTGTGGTTATATGCATAGTTACCGCCATTGGGGTGTCCACAAGGACTTCCACCACCAAAGTAACTACCCCCACCATGACCAACGCCATAGTAGGTATGTCCTGTGCCCCCGCCACCATAGATATTTAGGTCTCCACCAGAACCAGTTCCACCAACACCACCACAATGCCTGTGACTTTGGTTTCCTCCTAGTCCTCCTGTAGCGGAGCAAAGACTACCAAACGATGAAGTGTTTCCTTGTCCAGCAGCACCAGAATATGTGGAATAAGATGTGCTTCCAGTACCAACAGTCACCTGAATAGAAGATCCAATATCTGCTGGAGTTAGTAGTCTTTCAGAATAACCACCAGCACCACCAGACTCAGAATATCCAGATGCAGCGCCACCACCACCAACAACCATGACAAAGAATTTAGTCACATTTGATGGAGGGATGTATTGTCCGCTAGTATTGTAAACTCTAATGTTATCTGGACCAGCAAGATTGTATGAGATAGCACTACCATCAGTATACAATGCTTTGTTGGCATTTCCAGATGGGGATGGTGGCATAGTATCTTCATTGATTTGAAGACCGCCTACTGACAGAGTGTACCCAGTTGGAATGATAACTACACCACCCTGGGAAGATTCAATTTGATTTACATTTAATGTTGACATTTATTTAAACTCGTAGACTACAACGATGCCGTCTTTACCGTAAGCACCCTGCTGTTGAGTATGGTATCCAGGAGATCCACCACCACCAAAAGCAGCGTTAGCACTATTATTTAGAGCGTATGTTCCTCCGTTGGGATATCCACTAGGACCAGATCCACCAAAGAAAGAAACACCACCAGTACATGCAGCATAATACTGGTGTCCTGCTCCACCACCACCATATAGATTCATATCACCACCAGAACCTACACCACCTACACCACCGCAGTGTCTATGGTCTTGATTACCACCATGACCACCAGTAGCAGAAAGATAAGATCCAAATGATGTTGTTCCACCACCACCAGCTGCGGAAGAGTATTGCGTGGATGCTTCGCTACCTTGACCAATAGTCACGTTCACGTTAGAAACGCCAGCAACATCAAGAATTCTTTCTGCAAATCCACCAGCACCACCACCTTCGCCAACGCCAGATCCTGCACCGCCACCACCAACAAGTCTGACCAAAATTTTGGTAACGCCAGCGGATGGAGTGTAAGTGCTAGTTCCAGTGAAAACAATAATTCTATGTGGACCTACAGCAGTCCAAGTTGGACTTCCGCTAATATTTTTGAGGAATGTTCCTGGGTTGCCACTAACTGGAGGTGGCATAGAAGTTGTATCTATGATAGTTCCATCAAGACTTAGGTTATGTCCTGAAGGAATATCAATAATAGTTCCCGCCTGGGATCTAATTTCGTTTACTCTTAAAACTGACATTTACATATACTCCATGATTGAGATAATACCACCTTTTCCTCTAGCGCCACCATGGGAGGAAGCCCAACCACAGGCACCACCGCCTCCAGGAGCAGCATTATCTTGATTATTGTTGGAATATCTTCCACCATTGGGGTGACCACCTGGACCACCACCACCGAAATAAGTAGTTCCACCTTTGCCGTTATAACGACCATGACCACAACCGCCACCACTATAGATGGCGAGCATACCGCCAGATCCTAGTCCACCAGTACCACCACAATGTCTGTGGTTGGAATTGGCACCATTGCCTCCTGTAGCAGATATGTAAGAACCGAATGAAGTGGTTCCACCTTGTGCTGCAGCACCAGAATATGTAGTGCCGTTTCCACCATCTCCAACAGTAATCTGGACACTGGAAACGCCATTCATACTGACATATCCTTCAGCATATCCACCAGCACCACCAGTTTCAGAATAACTAGTGCCACCACCTCCACCGCCACAAAGTCTTACATATACCAATCTAGTACCTGCACTAGGTGTATATGTTCCGTTAGCAGTGAAGGTGATGATGTTGCTAGCACCATAATCTGAATAGACGAAACTAGATCCATCTGAGTAAACTAATTTACCCTCGTTACCAGATCCTGATGGGAGAATAGCGTTTTGATCAAGGACTTGACTACCAATTTGCAATGCGTGACCATTTGGGATGGTCACGGTATTGCCTGTAGAAGCTTTGATACTATTTACAAATATTGTACTCATAGTTCTTTATACAACGGACCAGGAAGAACCTGCGGCAATGGTGATTGTTATACCATTATTTATAGTTAATGGTCCTGCACTCATTGCGTTAGTATTTGATGGAATTGTGATATTTTCATCAATAACGTTCCTATTAGTCTTGAAGACGCCATAAGTATCAATGAACTGACGATCACCATTGACGTACATAACTTCTGTGTTTGCACCACTAGTAAAGGAAGCACCATTGATGCCCAAACTTCCAGAAACTTGTAGACCGTAATCTGGGTTGCCAGTGAATCCATTTACGGTAGGATCAGCATTGATCCAAACTTTAGATGCTCTAAAGATATCAGTTTCATTTGCAGATTCAGTCCAACGTGAGGTAACAAACTCAGCGTTGTTCTGGAATAGTTGACCATTGAAGTTAACATCACCCTGAACGTTGAGTTGATAATCTCTTTGTGTGCTATCTTCAGGATCTGTTCCACTGAATGCAGTTGTGTTAATTGCAACTCTTCTGGTATTACCCTTGATTGCGATAGCAGGAGTTGAACCCCAATCAACGCCACCATTGGTGTCAGAAGGTGTGATATCGAAGATATCATCTGCAAGTAACTGGTTGCCAATTCTGAAGTTTCTGAATCCAGTGGATCCTTTAAATTCGATTGGAGCACCATTGTTGTTAGATGCGTTATTGATAAGAAGTTTTGTTGAGGTATAGATGTTACCAGCAACATGTAGTTTGTAATCAGTAGCAGTTGTTCCAGATGTTCCTAAGAACAATGTACCAGTGCTGTTAAGTTGTAATCTAACTGCACCAGAATTGGTTCCACCATTAGCAGATGAATTGATTGATGGAACAGTAGTTCCATCAAAGGAAACAGTGAAGTAACCTACATTTGTATCGTCTGCACCAATTGCCCAGAACTGATCGCCAGTTCTATCGCTAAGTCCAATCTGTGGAGATCCAGCAGAATAACCAAATTGAATTCTTCCATGATTATTAGTTTGTTCTTCAAAAATTGCCCAAGCATCAAGACCTTCTAAAGATCCATCATTAGGACTAATGACATGGAACAGCGATAATGGATTGTTGTGACCAATACCAACACGTCTATCTGAGGAATCAACATATAAAGTGTCGGTCGCAACTGACAGATCAGTAGCAACTGTGATGTTGCTTAGGAAGTCTGCTCTACCAGAAATGCTCAGCGCCTGAGTGGTTGCTAGTACACCAGTAATGGTCAAAGGACCAGACATGGTATCACCAGACTTCAGTACGTTCAGCGAAGCAGAACCTACCAGTTGAGAACCAGCATCTAGAGTGATAGTGCCAGCACCGAATCCACCGTTAGCATCACGAATAACACCTGTGTTTGCTACGCTTCCAGTATTGAAAGTGATGTTACCAGTGTTCCAGACTGTGTTGCCGTTGATAGAGAATCCATCAGCGTTGAAAACCTGTACGTCTAGCGTACCACTGGAGTCTGTGCTGTTACCGCCAGTTGCGATAATTGCAGTGTTATAGTTTGCTGCTGCTTGCTCAGAAGATCTGAAGTAGATACCTGGGGAAGAAGGAATGCCATCCTTTCTACCAAGTCTGAGGTTTGCAGTACCACCATCACTTTAAAGTTTTGCAACTTGGAAAGTACCTGTGGAGTCGAGGGTAAAGTCTTGGAAAGCAACACGGTTGTTTGCTACACCAATAGTCTCAGCACCATCAAAAGTACCAGACTGTAGTACACCATAAATGATTGTAAAATCGTTAAAGTTATCAGTTACGTCATTAGTTACGATCTGAGTAATCTGAATTTCACCAACACTCTGTGCTAAGTTGTTATAGAGGTTAATTGGGTTGCCAGGTAGGAATGGTGAAGAAGTTAGAATCAAACCAGAGATGTAGATTCTGTATCTTGCATTACCAGAAATTGAAAGAATATCTAAACTATCTTGAATCGATTTAGGAGTGAAGAAGTCTGGAAGTCTATTGTCAGACAACTCACCGAAGTTTATGTTGAATGCGTTCTGATACCAGATACCTTGGCGGTTATCGAGTTTGTCAGCATCAAGGTCAGTACCAGGACCATCGTTGAGTGAGGTCCAGACCTTACCCCAAGAACCCCAGTCATCCAAAGTGGTTCCAGAACCACGAAGCCACATGTTGTCATTATCAGTAAATGCTAACTGTCTAGCACCACCACCAGTAGCATCAAATCCAGAACCAAAGTTTCTGATAGTCATTACTAGGTGTCTTTGACCACCGTCAAGCAGACCATCAGCAGTGTTGTTTCTAGTATCAGCAATAATACCAGAAGAGAACAGGTTAGGAGATGGAGAAGACGTTGGGTTAGTTACACCAGTGATAAGTCTGAGTGTGTTACCAGACTGACCCGAGATGCTGATGTTGTATGTACCAGACATACGATCTGTTGGTACAGTACCTGCGTTCAGATTAGAAGCATCTAGATAGTAAGCACCTTGTACACCGTCCAAAAGGTCAGCATCAAGACCACTGTCAGCACCAGTCTTCAGTGTGATAGAACCGTTTCCAGATTCGCCAATCTCGAATTGAGACTTTCTAAATCTCGAAACACCGATTGTGCCATACTCATCAGCAGAAATTGTCTGGTTGGTAGCACGAAGAATGTCAACAGAAACATTAGCAAACTGCTTATTAACTGTACTAATCTTCGCTTGGAGAACAAGACCGACACCAGATCCAATCTCTGCAGGCAGAGAAGTGATGTTAAAGTCTGCATTATAGTTGAGACCACCATCAGTTACGGTAAGTTCAGTAATCTCTCCACCAGAAACAATGACGTTTGCTTTGAGTCCTGTACCAGTACCACCAGTTAGAGTCTGGTCAAAGTATTGTCCATCAGTGAAACTAGAACCACCATCAGCAACAACAATGTTGTCTACGAATGTACCTTGAGTGTAAGAGGACTCAAATGTAATTGGAGAAGCGCCACGCTCAAATTCAATAACAGTTCCTGCAGGAATTGTTGCAATCAGTGGGTTAGAGATTGATACCGTTGTTAAACCACCAGAAGTAAGAACCCCGTCGATATTAGTGTTTTCTTGGATACCAACAACGTTTGATACAACTTCGTGACCGAGTAAAGTGTCGGCATTGGTAGTAAAGACTAACTGCTGACCACCAATGCTTGCATCACTGTATAGTCTAGCGAAGTATCTTGTTTCAGCACCCTTCAGGGATTGAACTGCCAAAGCGTAAGACTGATCACCACGTAGGAATGTGAAGGAGTTTGCAGCGTTGGAGTTAAGTGCCAAACGAGCAGTCTCAATAACACCAGAGGTGATGTCAGATGCTGCAATCTGATTGGAAGATAGAGATACCCAGTTGTTACTATCGAAAGAAGACGTGTTGACAACTCTGGTGACATTAACTGTTGTTGGTGGAAGATCACTAGAGTTAATACTGTCTGCTTCAGTTAACTTGAGTCTGTTTACAATATCGCCATAAAGTCTGTTTTCAATTAGAGCACTACCAGTTGCTTGCGTACCAGAACCAGATGGTGCGGAGAAGGTAACTGTTGGTTGTACAGTATATCCTTTACCACCAATAAGTCCATTGAACTCTTGGATTTCAACAACAACAACCTGACCGTTAGCAATTTCTGCTGTAGCAGATGCTTGAATGTTGCCAGCAGTTGGTTGACCACCAGTAATTGTGATGACAGGTGGGGAAGTATATCCAGAACCAGGATCTGTGATGATGATTTGGAATACAACACCAGTTCTATACTCAGTTGCTTGGATCTGACCATTGGACTGACTGCCAGTAAAGATATCACCGAGGGTAAATGACAGGGTAGGATCAACAGGGAAGGATGCAAACAGACTGTCTAGGTCATTGTTAAGAATGAACGATGTTGATGTATCCTGTTGGATTGCGATGTCACCTGCGAGTGCGCCTTCGATAGATGTTCTTGCGGCGGCATCGGGAACAGTGTATACACTGAAAGGACGTAGAGCTGGGATCTGGTCAACAGAAATTTTACCAGAGTCGGTAAGTTCAACCAGTGCTCTAGGAACAGCGTTCGTAGAATATGGTTTGTTGATGTAAGGACCAAGGTTGTTTGTAATATAGTCCTTAACTGCTTTCTGAGTAGGTAGTTTAGAGTCAGTGGAGTTAGCGCCACCCAGTGTGTTTGATGCGTCAAAACCAGTAACAACAACGTCACCACCCTTCAGTTTCAAGAATTCAACTTCCGAGATCGTAACAGTACCCGTGAAGGTGATGTTACCAGTTCTGTTCTCGATTCTTGCGAAAACACCAACTTTGAAGTCACCAAGTTCGTCAGTACCAGAGACGTATACACGACCATAGCGTTCAGAAACTTGCTCGTTTGCTTCAACCTTAACACCACCGTTTTCGGGCAATGAGTTGTAATTAGTACCAGAACCTGCAAATTCCCAAGTGTGGGAGGAAGAGTTAACGATAGAAGGTCTGTGTAGTCTGATTGTCTCGCCATTCAGGCTGGTTGTAGATACTGCTTGCTGAGTAGCAGTATTCTTAAATTCAGCACCACCGCCAGAACCAGAGTCAATTGTAAGTTGAGCAGAGAAAGGAGGACCAACTGTTACAGCATCAACTGCATCAATAAAGTATTCAATCTCAGAACTTACGTTTTCAAAACCATCAATCTTGACGACATAGTGCTCAAGAGGTTCTCTTCCAAGACCATCAACGGTAAAGATTGTTCTGCCAGTTGGAGTAGCAGATACGTTCGTGATAGTACCAACGTCAAAGACATATGCCTCTTCTCTAAATCCAATAGCACGTAGAGCGAAGATACCGAAGTTGGTAGCAGAGTTGGTGATAGATGCATAACCACCAGACTCGGAAAGGACACCATCAGCACAGAAGATAACGAAGACGGAAACCAACTGGGTGTAACCATCGTTGATAACCTTATAACCAATACCACCAAAGGAAACAATCGTGAATGCCGCAGCAACCATTGACTTACCCTGGTTGGGGAAGGTTGCAGAACCGTCAAGTTCCAGACCTGGGAAAGGACAGTTAGGTTGCTTGACTCTAGAACCATCAATTAGAGCACCGCCGCCACCTAGGAAGGAGATGATTGAAGAGTTCTGAGTGTATGGAGATGCTTCAATGATTGGGAAATCATCGTAATCGGAACGTGGTGTTAGAACAGTTCCGTTAGCATCGTAAATGGTTACATCTGGATATGTGTAGAGATCAACAGTATCCAGAAGTGTGCCAAAGTTCTTAACTGTACCACCAGGAGCAATATCTCCACGAAGAATGTCGTTGAGTAGTGTGAAGGAAGTTGTAATGGCAGACTCAATACCTGCACAGTATGGAGTTCCTAGTTGATCAACTAGAATGCTGCTGTCTGTGAATAGAGGAATTGGTGAATGAACTGGAGTATATACTGCACCCGCACCACCTAAGGTCACCCAGTTCCTCATAGCGAGGATACAAAGATCTCTTACCTGCTCGAAAGCGTAGATCGTTTCATCTCTCTGTGCTTCAGGGATGCCAGTTAGAATAGTTCCAGAATAATATTCCTCAGCATTCGTAACAATAGCAGCGTTACCACCTAGAATAATATCTCTAATCAATGCAGTAATGATATAGTTAATATCTCTTCTGCATTTTCTTTGATTAATATCACTTAAGTTATGATTTGGATATTGCGCTTCAGTTTTTGCTAATGCTTCATCTGCAATGAAGTCTCTGTTTCTAGCAATCAAGTAACCTGCATCCAACTTAGTACCAGATGCATCATTAGTTAGAACATCTACAAAGAGATATGACAGAACATTGATTGCAGACTTAACGTTTGCACAATGCTCAACCCCAGGTTGAGTCAGATCCTCTAGGATCGTTGAGTCGATGTATTTTGGTAGAGAAGTGTACTGTGCGGTGTAAATAGGATCTGTTGGAAGACCTGTGCCAGTTCTCCACTTACGCATTGCAAAGATTGCTAGTTCTCTAGCATACTCAATTGCACGTACAGTTTGAATAATTTCGTTATCAATGTAGGTAGCAATTTGGGTGCCTTGAATATATTTCTTAGCAGCGTCAATAACATTGTAGTTACTTCCATATTCAAGGTCACGGATGACAGCATTCAAGAAATGTCTAATGTCTCTACGACACTTGTTATCACTAACTGGAATATTGAAACTTGGGTATGTTTTCTGTGTAACTACGTTATCAACAGTACACTCAAGGAGGATATCAGCAAGTTGTACAATACTGTCATTTGCTAGTCCTGGGATAGCACTATCGGTTGTGACGGTAGCAGAACCAGTTACAGTATTGTCGTAAGTGAAACTGGTAATATTATAAGTAGATCCGCCGAAGGTTACTGTTCCACCACTTACGTAGTTATGAACAAATCTCGATGGTCCAAGGAATAGTTTGAATTCATCACCACCAATAGACAGAGCATTAGTTGCTGCTCTTACAAATGTGTGAGCAGACTGTGGTAGATGTTTGACTGCTTCTGCAGTAGCACTCACAAAGGTGTGAGTAGATTGGGGTTCAAACTTAATTGCTGCAGGTTGAGCACTTACGAAGGTGTGTGTAGAACCCGATGCAGTGCCTGCGTCACCGACGTTGATAGTGAATGTACCATCTTGTCTTCTAATAGCGTCTGTAGCGATGCTGACGAGGGTGTGAGCGCCTGTATAATCAGAACCACCAATATTGATTCTAAATCCATTCTGGGTTACGTTTGAAATTTCAAAGTAACGGTTGCTGGCATAGTCGTAGTTAGTTCTTGGGTAAGACTTGTTAACCGTATTGCCATCTAGAACACAGGAATAGGTGAGGGCATTATCCTCAACCATAATGTAATCACCATCGGTAAATCCATGACTCGCTAATGTGAACTGGATAGTTCCTGCAGCAGCATCATAAACTGCATCTGTAGGAGTGTGGGATGTGAAACCAACATTAGTGATTTCAATGGACTTACCAGAGTAAGGATCTTGTCCTGCACGGGGATATGTGTGTACTTGAGTGTTACCGTCTTGGTCACAAGTGAATGCAAAAGAATTATCCTCAAGAACAACAGACTTACCTACTTGCAAACCATGCTGTCCCACAGTGACAGTCATGTCACCAGTTGAAGCATTGTATGCAACGTCTGTTGGTTGGAAATATTTGTTCGAGGGAGAAACTCCAACATTAACTGTGATGGTGTTCTCAGAAATCGCTGTAATGGGAATAGAACGCTGTGAGAAGAGATCGTGTCCAGGTCTTGGATACGTCTTGGCAGAGTCATTGCCATCCATGGTGCAGGTAAAGGTCAAAGAGTTGTCATCAATGACAATACCTTCTCCTACATCTAGTTGGTGAGTTCCAATAGTAAGAACTAAGTTACCTGTTGAAGGATCGTAAGTTGCATTAGTTGGAGTGTACAGTTGGTTAGGACCAGAAGCACCAACATTAAGAGTAAACGTATTAGTGGTTACTGACTCGATAGGAAGTGCTTTACCCGTGGAGTAGTGATGAGACTGTGGTGCAGTGTGCTCGGTATTGTTACCGTCCATTGCACAAGTGAAGACAATGCTGTCCTCTTCAATTTTAACACCATCTCCAATAGATAATCCGTGGTTTGCAACGGTGAATGTAGAAAGACCAGTTGAAGGATCATACGTTACATCAGTAGGAGTAAACTGTTGTGTTGGTGTACCATCTACATCATATACAGCAAAGTATTCTTTCTTAAATTCATCATTGACTCTACCAACAACTTCATCTGCAATAAAGTCAATGTTGTTTCTAATCTGCAGAGAAGCATCTTGGAATCTTCTTGCTACAGGTGTCGCCATATCAAATTTGTTTGGCGAGTTCAGCAATGTAAGAGTTACACCTTTAGATGCTGAAGAAACCTTCGCTAAATTGCCAGGTTCAAAATTGGAGTCTGTGATGACTGTAGTTTTTTTAGGGATGACAAAGCGTCTCGCACGACCATCAGCATCTTCAAGAACTTTGTAAATTCTCTGCTTACCATTCAAGAATGATAGGTCAGGACCAGAAGTAGGTAGACCTTCAATTAGAATTTCTTGACCTTCTTTCAGTTCGTGAACGTTCTGTCTACCGATCAGTGCGTTGGTGTAGAAAACGATACCACCAAGATCTTCTGGACCAGCTCCGTCCCATCCATATTGGAATCCCCCAGTAGCAACTTCGGTTGTGCCTTGTAGAGAGATGTCAATTCTAGAAATAGGATACTCTACTTCTCCTGGTTCATTGGTGAATACAACTTCACCCTCTGCTCTAATAGACTGAATGTCAGTAGAAACGAACTCATATTCTGCATCGAGATAATCCAGTGCATTTGCTCTTGCGGATACAAATGTATGTGGATAATCACCACCAGAGATAACAGCGTTTGCTAGAGAACTATCATAAGCATGTTCATACTGATCTTCAGGTCCAGATTCACCTACGTTAATTGTAATTGTTGTAGAAGTTACTTCTAGAATTTCAATCGCAGTGTCATATGCGGGGTCAGTAGTTCTTGGATAGAAGTGAACACTTGAATAACCATCTTTAGAACAGGTAAAACCAAGAGACTCTGTTCTTAACTTAATAGAAGTTCCTACAGTTAGAGTATGGGTGCCGATTGTTAGAACCGCAACACCAGATGCAGGATCGTAAGTAGCATAAGATACCTGATGGTTAACAAGTTGAGAGTCGCCAACATCCAGTTCAAATGTATTAGTTGTTGCTGCAGAAATAGTTAGGAACTGGTTTGCAACTGGGTCGGAAGATCTTGGGTAGAATTTGACATTGGTGTTGCCATCCATGCCACAAGTAAATCCAAGAGATTCGATGTTAATACGAATCTTATCGCCATCAGAAAATCCATGGTTGGGAACCGTAAACTCGGAAATACCAGTCTGTGGATCGTAGGTTACGTTTGTTGGTGTATATGGGGTGGTAATGAAGTATTCAAATGTTTCACCAGAGATGAATGAACCACTCAGAATTTCGATGTTAGCAGTACCTGAGATGAATGCCTGAACACCTGTAGTTTGGTCGAATATTACTTCATTGACTAATGCAGTTGCACCAGTGTTAACACCTCTTAGAGATAGACCAGCAGTAAGATTGTTTAAACCAGTGTTTGTCTGGAATGTAACTCTTTCACGGTTTGGACCGAAGATCTGGTGACCAACTGGGAAACTTAATCCAAAGTCTCCATTAGCAGATGGATCAATATCAATTCTTTGCTTGTCATCGAAGACCATAGCAAAGTCCCACGTTGCAACCGAGTCGCCGTTGGAATCAACTTGGTCACGATAGGTAACACCGATGACATAGTTTTTGTCACCGAACTTGAAGATATGCTTTCTTGGGTTTGCTGGGCGAATGATGACCAGACGCAGGTTGTCACCAACAACTGATGCATCGGGAGGAATTGAGATTGGGTTATCTTCTAGATAATCACCACCAGCAACAATAATTGTTTCTTTAACGCCAGGTGTTTTCCATGCTTCCTGACATGCTTTTTTAATCGTTCTTACAGGAGCAACAGCAGAACGACCATCGTTGTCGTCACTACCAATAGTCTGCGAAACGTAGATACGACCACCAACGTCGTTCTGTGCTAGGTTCAGAACATATTCTGTAGTTGCAATTTTGTCAGACTTATCACCCAAGAGAGGTGTGATAGATCTTGGATAGAGACCTGAGTCACCAGTCTCTTCGTAGTAAGGTTGAGTATCATCAACAATACGGAAACCGATATGCTT
>Ga0163109_10001188_pt1 | contig 20811 bp, 17 predicted proteins | sample CRUFie1St13metaG_FD_108704 | JGI IMG/M metagenome (GOLD analysis project Ga0163109, IMG submission 108704) | Marine microbial communities from the Costa Rica Dome - CRUD Field 142mm St13 metaG | ecosystem: Environmental > Aquatic > Marine > Oceanic > Photic zone | place: Costa Rica: the Eastern... | reverse complement strand
TCCAGGGGCTAATGGGGATACGCTTACCTCATTGAGCATCGGTGGCCCTTTCACGGTAGAAATGACGAATGATCTAGGATGCGTAGGTGTTTCCGATTCATTTGAAATTTGTCTTCCAGGTACGTCATTTGCTACAGATAATGTCGTTACGGTAGGAAGTGATGTAACGCTTCAAGCGGATGGCTTTAGTGTGACGAGTGGCAATGCCATTGCATGGGCATTATCTCCTGATGGACCGATAACTTCTATGGCGGAGCTTCAAGCAGCTATTGATGCTGGATTGGTTTTTCCTGGTGATGATGATTCAACATTAACGCTTACTCTCGCAGACTTTGATGCAAACGGTTCGTATTATGCAACGCCATTTACAGCAGAGGTTGCTGTAGCCGATTCTGTAATCTATGCGCCGGAGGTTGACTCGGGGTGTACACCTAATGGTCAACTTTGTATCAGTCTCTCTGGCACACCCGGTCTGGCATTAGTTGCGGATAGTTTGCGATTTACTTTCCCTGATGGGTCTTCTGTTGGGTTGAGTCAAATTGTACCACCAGAGTTTCAGACTTTATTGCCTGATACTATTGAATACGAGCTATTAGACCTTTTACCTGTGGTGTTACCTGATGGTTTATGTTTCGGCTTGTCTGATCTTTACAATGCTGATCCAAATGGCTCATGGTCAATTTCAGTGCTTAATGTGGGAACAGGTAGCTTGACCGTCGAGGTAGATGATATCAACCTCACCGTAAGTGCTGACTCGTGTCCTCTACTATCCTCTGATCAAGTAACCATAATCTCGGGAGATAGCTACACAATCAGTCCGAACAGTTCAACTACAATCGAATTTGAAATTCCGCCGGTCCCGGCATCTTTCCCAACAGTCAACGCGGGCTGTGAGACTTTTGGAGATGCTACGCTGATTTCTGTCACAGGCATTCAATCAAGCATTGATGAGCTTTATGGCATATCAAACTTTAATCTAAGACCGAATCCTAGTCAAGGTGAGATCGTATTAACCTTTGAAGCATTGCATCCATCAAATACCTCGATGTACTTAATGGATGCCTTAGGAAGAACAGTATGGCAGTCATCTTCTATGATACATGCTGGGAGCAACTCAGTTAATGTTTCTTTCCCATATGTAGCGGAAGGTCTCTACTATTTTGTGTTATCCACAGATTATGGTCGAGGAATACATCCAATTCAGATTAATCGGTAATCAACTTAAAACATGACCTTCGTATATTCATAACATAAATTAAACACATGAAAAACGTATTTTATCTATCTCTTGCTCTTGTTGGGCTAACTTTTGGTCTTATTGCCTGTGGTGAAGATGATGGTGGTGGAACTACTCCTCCTCCAGCAGCTACTTGGACCGGAACTTATCCTGGAAACTTTTCTGGATACGCAGTTCTTGGTCTCGATACTACCCAACTTGACTCAACAGCTTCTGCTACATTAACTGCAGGTGCCAATGCTGGTGAAGCAATTCTTGATGTAACGCTTCCACCACTTTCTGAAACACTTCCTGTTTCAGTGACAGTTTCTGTAGGTGCAACTTACGTTGAGAATGCTGATGGAACTACTTCAATTAGTGTTGCCAACCAACAAGCTGCTGGGGTTCCAATTCCTGGTGTCTTTGTTGAAGGATCTGGCCTAGTTAGTGGAAACACTTTGACGGCTGACGTTGTACTTTCTGGAGTAGTATCTGGTGGAGGTACCTTCACAGGTACAAAACAGTAAGTTTACTACTACAGTCCTTTGAATAAAGGATATAGAATTAAGCCCCTGCAAAGGGGCTTTTTTATTGTATCGAATTTGACTTGCCTGGGTATGGCCCACCATATCCCGCCTCCCTTCGGGGAAGATCTTATTTCCTTTTCAAACGTGCATAGGATAATTCGTATCCAGCAATTCCTACTGAGTATTTACTCCATTTGCATAAGTCGCTGCCGAAGCACCTCGTATAGGGAAATACCAGCGGATACCGAGACGTTGAGCGATTCAGTTTGGCCGACCATCGGAATCTGAAAGAGATGCTGACAGTGTTTGCGCACGTTATCCGAGAGACCACTTCCTTCAGACCCCATGACGATCGCCAAGGGAATTGTCATGTCTATATCTTGGATAAAGGTTTCTGTGTCAATACTGGCTCCTGCAAGAGCAATGCCGTTTCCTTGTAGAAATCGTTTGGTCTCTTCCCAGTCCATTTTACATATAGGGAGATTATGAATAGCTCCTGCACTGGACTTAACAGCAAAGGCATCAATGGCTGCACTCCCTCTATGGGGTACGATGAGCCCATCCACTCCAAAACATTCAGCTGAGCGCACAATAGCTCCGAAATTTCGAGTGTCTGTCACGCCATCCAATACAAGAAATAGGGGTACGCGCCCCTCATCATAACACTTATCAAGTAGGTCTTGTGCCTTAAAAAACTGCACTGGACTTTTAATGCCAAGCACTCCTTGATGGTTGATGTTTTGCTTGCCATACATAGGCCAGAGCAGACGTTCAATCTTTACACGGGGTACTGAGATTACACTAACACTTTGGCTCTTTGCTGTTCGTATGATGGCATCCATTTCAGGCCCAATCGATTTAGCATTGTACAGAATCTTGTCAAAGTCAATACCATCTTGCAGTGCTTCCAAAATCGGTTTACGTCCAAATATGATTTCCTTTTTCGTCATGGCAAAGACTTGAGGTTAAGCATCCCGACTAAAAAGATAAACAATATGTCCTGCATCTTGCGTATTCAATCGACCGCCGATGCGATGAATCAAGCTACGCACAGGTCCTCTCCAAAATGCGGTTCTAGGGTGGCTTGATTTCTTGGAGGCAATTGTATTCTTATGCATAAGATATTCCACAGGATGGGCCTCTTCTAGTTTGAAAGAAGTATCAGCCATAAGTTCTTCTATAGCCTTTGGGCTAAAGAAATAGTTCGCCTTTTGCTGCCAAACAGGCCAATGTGGTCCGCAATGTATTGACTCTCGCGACCAAGCATTGTGAAACAATATCCCTAAATCTTTAATCTTGGGGTTGCTATCAACTGTGCGAATCAGAGCGGCTGGATCATGAGTATGACTTAAGCTTTTATAGATAACGGCTTGCTTACTTGACGCTTTCTCTGGGTCGACAAAATCCAAATGACTCGTCTCACCTTTACTCCAGGAAAGTTTTTTTTCTAGCCACAGCATAAACGAAATATGCTGAGGGGTTTCTTGCAGCGTGAGTGCAGAGTTATTTTGGTGCATCTCGTCGACAAGGATAAACTCCCTGTCTTCATATAACAAGGCTGTTCTTCCATCAGGAAGTTCAAAGGATTCCTTAGTACTTAATTCGCTGCCTTCTGTATCATCGGAATGATGATTGTCTTCAGCGGGCTGTTGGTAGTCTTTTGAAAGCAAAACTAGGGCTGGGGAATCGCTACAGTCATTGGACTATCAATTGCTGGACTCGTCGGATTGATTTCGGCGGTCGGAGCAGTAGTTTCAACGAAGGTAGACGGTGTGCCATACGTTGTTTCAAACTGATTGATAGCATTTACTTTGGATTGCATCGGGCTCATCTGTTGACTGATCTGCTGATAGTACTGAGAGAATTGCGTTTGAATTTGAGCGGATTCCTCTTCATTTCGCGCATTGGCCAATGCATTTTGAAGTTGATCATTGAAACCTTCTAGCGCTTCATTGTAAGGTTTTAACTCTTCCTCTAATGAAATCTTTTCAGCTTCTCTAGCACTTTGCATGGCATTCATCAAGCTTGTGTCGCCTAATGCAATGGTAAGTTTAGAATAGGTCAGATTCCCATCTTCCTGTTGAACAAGTTCGCTTGCCGTAACATGGCTTGTTAACACGTTAAACATTGCGCTGACAGCACTTTCTGCTGCGGAATCAATTGACAATGTAGCCACTCCATTATCCCCTGTATTTTCTTCTAAGGCAAAGCCAAGGGTTTGATTCATATAACCTAAAAGGTCATTAGTGTATCGGTCCGTGATGTTTTGTTCCGTGTCATCGTCTTTAACTACGGTACTGAGATATCCAAGCTCTTCATCGGCGTACTTAGTCAAGAATGCCATGACTTGATCAGCTTCTTTATTCATATCTAAACCGTATAGCATTCGAGGCACACTGAAGTAGCTAATATTGCTATATCCGCCAAGGGCCTCAATCGGCAACTCCTTCATAAATGAAGTGGCAAGTTCTTTAGCCTTTTCAGGATTTTTTGCACTTAGCGTTTCAATAGCCATTGTATATATATTGACCAGCGTGATAAACTGACGATGTACATTTTCATCGAGTAGCATGTCAGGATTTTGCTTAAGGCCACCAAAGGCAAACTTATTCATCAAATTATCAAATAACAGATCTGGATTTGGAATCGTATTAGCACTTGCAAATTCGAATGGTGTAATGCGATAGGCTAAGCCCTCCAAACTTAAGTTTCTCTGATAATCACTGTAGTAATCTCTTGGAACAGTAATCGCAAAATAAATTGGTCGGTCATTGATGTTACCAGCAATCAGATCAGAAAGTATATAACTCGTAGGATCATTTGGATCACTCAACTGGACCCTCATGGTGTCACTTATCAAATCGTAGTAGGGAGCATAGTCACCCCAAATCGTTGTATCAATAGCCGAATCAATAGGGAATAGTAACCCTCCGTTTGCTGAACGACCGAAGTTCTTCAGCTTGCCAAAAAATGAATTTGGGTTGCTAGCCGGTAAACTAAGCGATCTTGAGAGCTGCTCACTATGCATATCATTCATGGTTAAGCTAACATTGAGTGGGGCGCTCTCATTCATTTTACGACGAAGGTTGTCATAATAAGTATCCTGCATTAACAGACTCAAGTTAATAATCCGTACATCAGGTCTCACGCCCTCGACTTCTTGCGCATACCAAAGTGGATAGGTGTCATTATCACCAAAAGTGAATATGATAGCATCTTTTTCAAGAGACTTTAAATAATTCGATGCAAAGTCAATCGTTGTCGTTCGCCCAGATCGGTCGTGGTCGTCGTATCCTTGGCTTCCCATTAACGCAGGAGCTAAAAGACCAATGAAAATGGCGAGCACAGGCTCCCAAGTAACTTTCTTTGCTCCTCTTGATAGCCATTCAATAAGTTGAAGCACTGCAAGTCCCATCCAAATACAAAAGGCAAACAGAGAACCTACCAAGACATAATCACGCTCACGTGGCTCAACAGGAGGCTGGTTAATGTAAATGATAAAGACAAGACCTGTAATTAAGAACATTGCTGAAATCGCAATCGCCAAGACTTGATTCTTGCGATAGCTATATACCAAGCCAATGATTCCTAAGACAAATGGAATCAGATAAAACTTATTGTTTGCCTTGTTATTCGCTCTGTGACTAGGTAAGTCTGTATTCGTCCAGTTGTGGTTGCCATTCCATGCACCAAAATTGTCAATGAAAGAAATACCAGACTGCCAGCGACCGTGTTCATTGGCATAGGTTCCTTGGAGATCATTGGTTCTTCCAGCGAAGTTCCACAAGAAATAACGCATATACATGTAACCCACCTGATACTGCAAGAAGAATTTGAAGTTATCGCCAAGTGTAATGTTGTCTTTTACAGCGTAGTACTGGCTCTCTTGTGCTTTGGCTGTGGCTTGGTTGAGTTCCTCGGGGCCAAATGATTGCACCACTTGCCCATTTTGTAAATTGATTACATTATAGCTCGGGCTTAACCAAGAGCGATAGGCTTGACGTTTTCTCGCGTCGAGCTGGTTGAACTTTGTAAACCCTAGACGAGGGAAGAAGTGCTTTGCCTCTTCTTTGAATTGATATTCTCTTTTAGTTTGCGTTTTCTCGTAGGTCTTGCTTTCTGGATTGTAGGCATAATATCCTCCAACTTCTTCCTGACCCATCACGTCAAAATCAGTGACATTGTAGTCGGGGCCTTCAAAGATTGGGCGCTTCCCAAACTGCTCACGATTTAGGTAGTAATGCATAGTAAATGCATCCGTGGGCTTATTCATATTAATTGGGACTTGTGCATTGGCACGAATGGGTACCATAGTGTAGGATGAATACCCTATGATTAGAAACATAATCCCAAGGGTCGCACGGTAGGCCAATGCTGCAAAGTTGTCAGCTCGTAAAATGGCAAAGGCCATAGCAGACATACAGAAGAAACGTAGAGCTCTGCCACCTAAACCGCCATCCTCTTGGCCATTCAGTACTGATCCAAGCATGAGAACAACCACTAAGAATGCCGCGACTTGACGAAAGACTTTGGCTTTCTGTGCATCATGAAAGGAGAGAAGGAATAAGATTAATGCGCTGAAGAGTGCGATGACTGCAAACCATACACCCATGCCCTTTCCTAGTTCAAATCCGTTGACAAAGAGGTAGTCAAATTGCGCAAAGATGTTTACGATTCCTGTGAATATTCCTTGGAGGACAAAGACCAATACACCAAAAGAAACAGCCACAGCAATAAGGAAGGATTGCCAGGAAAATTCATTGTGACGTGCATAGACCATCATACCTACGAATGGGATAGCAAGCATCGAGAGTAAGTGAGCCCCCATAGAAAGCCCAACCATAAAGGCAATGAAAATCAACCATCGATCGGCAAGCGGTCCTTCTGCGCGATACCAGCGAGTAGCTCCCCAAATGATAATAGTCATAAAGAACATCGCAAGGGCATATACCTCACCTTCAACGGCTGAGAACCATAATGAATCGAGGAATGTACATGATAATGCAGCAACTAAACCTGCACCAAAAACCTTTAGCTTATCACTTGTTGATAGATCATCGCCTGCTAATCCTAAATATTGACGAGCAAAAAACGTGGTGGTCCAAAAACAGAACAACACTGCAAATGCCGTACTCGCCGCACTGAGAAAGTTTATCCATAGGGCCACCTTGGTGACATCACCGAAGGATAGGAGGGAGAAAATTTTACCTAAAAGCGCATGAAGCGGAGCGCCTGGGGCGTGCACTACTTCAAGTTTATAGGCGCCTGCAATAAACTCTCCGCAGTCCCAGAGGCTTGCGGTTTGTTCCATGGTCATTGCGTAGATTGCTAAGGCAAATACAAAGATTGCCCATCCAATAAGATTGTTTTGGTTTTGATATCCTTTTAAAAATCGATTCATGATTCTTCTTTAGAGAGGTGCGAAGATACGAAGATTGAGCGTTTCCTAGGCGTCATTTTACATAAATTGCATGAGGAGATTACATTTTACGTTGCATATAACTAAGAATGAACTTATCTTTGTTGTCCATTTGAGCAAAAATTGCTTCAAATTGGTCCATGGTGTAACTGGCAACACGTCTGGTTTTGGTCCAGAAGAGTCTAGGTTCGAGCCCTAGTGGACCAACTTTAAGAGCCCCTTTTCTAGGGGCTTTTTTGTTATGATTCGTTGGGTTTGCTCAAGAGGAAAAACAGTCCGGTTAGCATCCCGAATCCCAAGATAAAATTGACGTACCAAGGGCTTCCAAAGGCATAAAGGACGCATCCACAAAAGAAGCTTACACCACCTACGAGCAGTGCATAGGGAAGTTGTGTTCGAACGTGGGTGACATGATCACATTGGGTCGCCATCGATGACATCACCGTCGTATCAGATATTGGCGAACAGTGGTCTCCCATAACAGAGGCGCATAAAACCACTGAGATTATTTGTAGTAATACTGGCATATAGACTGCTGGGTCGGTATTTGCTCCACCATCTGTTGCTAGGCTCAATACAACAGGAATGCAAAGTGGGTATAAAATGGCCATGGTAGACCAACTTGACCCAGTAGAGAAACTCACCAAGGCGGCAAGGATAAATACTACTGCGGGCATCCATTCAACCGGCGTAGACGAAGGAATAAGATCACTTAGAAAGGCTGCCGTTTGCAAGTGGTCAATGGTCACTGCAAGCATCCAAGCAAAGACTAATACAAGGACTCCAGTCATCATGGAGGATATCCCTTCCATAAAATCTTCTACTGTGTTATGAAGATTTCTTACTCGGCTAAAAAGATTAATGGCAATAGCTGTCGTTACCGAGAGTAAACTTCCCCAAAGCAAAGCGAGATAACTATCACTTGCTCCCACAACCTCCATAAGATTGGAGGCTTCACCGCGACTCCCTGTAAAGATGATTCCAAAAACGACTCCTCCAACAAGCATGAGCAAAGGAATGAGCGCTAAATAAGGTTTGCTCGCTTTATGGTCTTTGGAATCTACAGTATCACTTCCTTTGTATTCTTTAGTTTGGGCAAGCGCATCTTCCTTATGCATTGGGCCAAAGCCTCGATTGGTAAAGATTACCAGGCCAACAAAAAACAAGGTTAACACAGGATACAAAGCATATTGAAGAGACGATAAAAAGAGACTGTATGGGCTTGCCCCAATCGTTACGTAGTCCTGCATTTCAATTCCCTTTCCAATCTCACTAAGCTGCATGCCGATCCAAGTTGTTACAAGGCCTATGGCTGCAACTGGGGCTGCTGTGCTATCGACAACGTAGGCAAGTTTTGCCCGAGAAATCTTTAGTTTATCGGCTAACGGGCGCATGGTTGAACCCACCACCAAGGTATTGGAGTAGTCATCAAAGAAAATCGCGAGTCCCATAAGCCAAGTGGATATTAGGGCTGATTTTGCGGTTTTTGCAACACGTGCTATGCGGTGAACAATGGCCATCATGCCTCCATTCTTGGAGATAATGCCAACGAGCCCTCCGATAAGAAGGCTAAAGACGATAATGGATAGATGCGAGGTGTCAACACCTCCCTCGCCATTGCTCGAGGCTATAGCTTCTAACAGATAGGTGTCAATGATTCGAAAAAAGGCCATGGGTAAGGCCGTTATATCAAGACCTGTGAGAAGAAAGGCTCCAAGGAAGGTTCCAAGAAACAAGGAGGCATAAACCTCTCGTATCCATAGTGCCAACAAGATGGCGAGCAAGGGAGGCAGGACGGAGAGCCAGGCCGGAATCAAACGGAATCGACTGCCATCGTCTAAGGGAATGGATAGCAATCCAAATGGCAAATCATTGCTTTTGCCTGCGTGATAGGTGGGTGCATTGGTGTTTGCACCTTCTAGAACTAGGCTTACTTGAGCATCGCTCAAATCAAGCATAATCATCTCAACAGAAATTTTTTGGTCTGGAATGGTTTCCTGGTCGTTGGCCAATAAAAATGCAGGGCAAATAGAAAGTAGAAAAATCAGACTACCTTGTGCAAAAGATACGAAGTGCATCAACTTCGACGTCAAAAAATTTGTTTGGCTCATGATGAGACAAGATAGAAAAAGCCCTCCGTTTATTTTTTGTGCCTGGCTATTCTTGTGCACGATATGTAGTGCAACGGCACAAGTGCAGTTGTATCCCTATACGTTGCCGGCGGTTTCTAATACGGAAGTGCTATCCAATCCATGGACAGGGGGATTTGACTTGCCTCAGTGGTCGATGGGTGATTTGAATCAAGATGGAATCGAAGAGCTTGCTGTTTTTGATCGAGCCGGCGATTCCTGGCTGATTTTTTCATGGGAGAATGATGCATGGGTCGCTAGGCCTGAGTTGGCCTTGAAAATGCCCGCTTGTCGGTCTTTTGCTTTGTTGCGAGATTACAACGGAGATGGAATTGCAGACATTTTTACGCATACTACTGGGGGTATTCGTCTATATCGCGGATCGAATGAGGGTCTTTATACTTCCTTTTCTATTGAATCTAATCTCATAGAGTACAATACTGGATTTGGTAATTCAAACATCTACAATCGAAGTATTGACATACCTCATATAGGAGATATGGACGATGATGGAGATCTGGATATCTTATCCTTTGAAGTCATTGGTACGACCTTGCCCTTGTATAAAAATTTAAGTGCTGAACTAGGCTATGCCGGGGATAGCTTGCTGTTTATCCAGGAAGACCCATGTTGGGGTGATTTCAAGGAAAGCGAAACAGATAACAATATTCAGTTGGCCTTTGCTTGTGATGGTAAAAGTGCTGGCCCCAAGCATGCCGGGTCTACTGAATTGGCCTTTGATGGTGATGGCGACGGTGATCTCGACTTAGTGCTAGGGGATATCTCATCTCGTGGCTTGACCTACTTAGAAAACATTGGTGGGGGAGTAGATAGTATGATTAATGTTGACTACACGTTTCCGTCGAATAGTCTGTCAGTTGATATACCGATTTTTCCTGCGGCTTATGCTATTGATGTCGACATGAATGGCGTAGAGGATCTTGTTGTTTCACCCAATGGAAACTCTAGGTATTTCAATGTAAACAATGCTTGGCTATATCGCTTCGAAGAAAATACAACGCCGAATTTTGTATTTGATCAGCAGGATTTTCTAATAGAAACTACCCTTGATTTAGGAAGCAACAGTTATGGGGTATTCTATGATGTAGATGAAGATGGATTGCAAGATTTGCTTTTGTCGGGATCGTCAATCTATCGCGCTATCGGGGACGAGTCAAACGGTCAAATTGCCTATTATAGAAATACAGGAAGTGCGACTAGTCCAGCATTTACACTAGAATCTGATGATTGGCTCGGGCTTTCGTTGCTGGGCTATTTCCGCTATCGCCCATGTTTTGGTGATATTGATGACGATGGATTGGATGATATGCTTTTGGGTAACAGCGAAGGGCGGTTAATTCATTTTGAACGCAATGCAATGGGGAGTTTTGTGTTTGATACGACGTTTTATTGCGGGATTGACGTGGGGAATTCATCACATCCTACCTTGTATGACGCAGATGATGATGGTGATCTTGATTTAATTGTTGGTAAGGAATACCTCGGACAAGTTGACTTTTATCCTAACGTAAATCCCATGAATCCTTCTCCGTTTCTGTCCGATTCTTTGAATAGCAATTTTGGGGGCATCAGTGTTTCAGAGGCTGGCTTTCTTATAGGTAATGCATCTCCCTATTTCATAGAGCGTAATGGAGAGGCCTTGTTATTGGTTGGAGGTAGTTCGGGTAAGACAAATGCGTATGTGCTGGATTCGGATAGCTTGTTTACAGGGAGCTTTGCCATAGAGGCAGAGCAATGGGGCGGAATCGATGTTGGGGCAGAAGCGACTCCATTTGCCTATGACATTAACAATGATGGATTTATGGATATTCTCTATGGAAACCGTCGAGGAGGATTGAGTTTGTATTCGACTACAGTAACCGATTCTTCGCAGATCTTAAGCCTTTTAAATAGCAAATTCGAGGGTGATTTCACGTTGTATCCTAATCCTGCTTATTCTCATTTGACGCTTTCTGGGATCTCATCAAAGAATGCAGAGATTAAGATCCTTGATTTGCAGGGAAGAACTCTTCATAGGCTTTCTGGCTTTTTCAGTGGTGAAGAAGTTTCAGTAGACATTTCATTTTTGGAGAGGGGAACATATTTAGTCGTCCTGTCAGGTGGAAGTTCTGATAAGCTTACTAGACTTTTTACCAAGCATTAACCCAAGTTGAATAAAATCCTTCGCCACATTTCTTATTTTTAGGAAAATTTTAAACAATGAAAAACATTCTTTCTTTGGGATTCACCCTTTTTCTTGCGGTAACCGTTTTTGCTGCAGGAGGTACAGAAACACTAGTTCTTAAGACATCTGCCGTATGTGGTGGTTGTAAGACGCGTATTGAGGCGGCAGTTAATGAACTTCCAGGTATCAAGACAGCAACGGTTGACCTTACTAACGGTTCTTTAACGGTAGAGTATAAGGATAAGAAGGTTTCTGCAGATGATATCAAAAATGCTGTTTCTATGGCGGGTTACAGTGCCAATGAAGTGGCGGCTAATCCAGAAAGCTATGAGGCGTTGCCTGCATGTTGCAAAGGGACTAAAAAGAGTTGCGGTTCGAAATAAGGAACCTGCTCAGATAAGAAAGCCCATCCAATTGGATGGGCTTTTTTTTTGAAACAAATAATCTAGAATAGATTCGGTATTAGCTGGTAATATGGATCTCTTTCCGTTCTGCTTTTTTCACCTTCTTTTTAGGTAATGTGATGGTGAGAAGGCCATGATTCATTTTTGCTTTTACCTCGTCAAGCTCAATTTCTTTATTGAGCTTGAAACGTTTGGTAAAGGATGAAGCAAATCCGCATTCGGCCTTCTCCTGTTGGTCATCTTTCTCGTATTGAACAACTAATACGCCCTCTTCTAACGCGAGGGATATTGATTTATTATTCAATCCCGGAAGCGCAAGGCGGATGTACCAAGCGTCTTCTTCTTCATCAATTTGGCTGTGAACTGATCCTTCTTTATGAAAGCTCTCGTTGAACAAGAAGCTGGGTGAAAGGAAATCGTCATAAAACAGTCGATTAACTTTTTTAAGATCAGCCTTCCTTTGATAATAGGGTTTTGTGTGTGTTAAAAACATAGATATGATTTAATGATTATGAAATATTCAATGCACAGGGCAAACCATGTTCCAATTCATTAAAGCAAGACAAAGTGGTAGTTATCGAAATAAAAAGATGACAAAAAGGCAGTTTGATCAAACACAAGATGACAAAAAGGCAGTTTACTCTGGAATTTGTATTAAAATGGATAGCCTATTGCAAGGTTAAACACTAGGTTTTGTTGTCTCCAGGCACGATCGCGCCATTGATAGGTTCCAACACGCCAGCGCTCTCCTTGATCATATCGAGGGTCATGTACCGGAAGCCCTACGTCAAGACGGATTACAAAGTATTCAAAGTCAAGCCGAATACCGCCTCCCCATCCCATGGCTATGCCTCGGTAGAAGTCCTTGTTAAACTGACCCCCTGGACGAGCCTCATCTCTGTTATACAACCACACATTGCCTAAATCATAAAAAAGAGCCCATTTAATCCATGAATTCATTGACCAACGTAATTCGATATTGGCTTCAAGTTTTACATCTCCTGATTGATCAAAGAAGTAGGTTGGATCTGTTAGCGTGAGCGAGTCACTATATGTTCCCGGTCCAATGGAGCGCAACTTAAATGCACGAATACTATTAGCACCTCCCACATAAAACTGACTGATAAATGGAATGATTGAGCTGTTTCCAAAAGGTATACCAACACCTATTAGGGCTCTTGAGGCCAGTTGTGCTTTGGTTCTGCCAATCCCTCTAGCATATTTTCCTTCGACTTCAAAACGCAGATATTGGGCATAGGGGCGGCCAAAAATGGTATAATCTCCGCGTTCTCTTTTCCCTTGGATGATTCGTGTAAAGCCGCTTACAAGATTTCCTGCCATCTGGGCATCAAATCGAAAACTTTCTATGTTGAGGTTATTGTTTCGAGGGATACCTGTCCAAAGAAATGTGTAGTTCGACCCTGCGATAAGTGATTCCTGAAAACTTCTTGCCAATGAAGGAAATTGAAGGAGTTTGTCTTCAAACTCTGCAGTTCTAAACGCATCGGGCAGATAAAAGACATTCAATTGAATAGGTCTTAAAGTATGTAGTATCTTCTTAGACTTACTCCATTCATAAGCAACAGATGCACTGATTGTATGTAGTCGATAGAATCGGAATCGTTGCTCAAATTTGTAGCGAGTTGAGAAGGTAGTGCGTATCCTGGTATTGCGATTAAGTGGCTTAATTGCAAAGGGCAAAATGGCTTTAGGGAAGGCTTCGCTTATATCAATGACAAAATCAGCATTATTCAGTGCGCCATCAATTCGGCCGAATTCCGCATCCACACCCGCTATATTTTTTATCTGAAAAATATCGGCAAGTCGAAAGAGGTTTCGATTGGTATATCCCACACTGGTTGATACCCCTGATAAACCTGGTTCGATCCTGTGATTGATCTCAATATCCAAGTCAAGCGATTGGTGTTTTCCTTCGGTAAGGTAGACTCGGCCAATTAGTTTGTGCTTTGCGGTATCAAGCACATTAAACTTCAAATCGATAAAGCGAAATGTCCCATAAGAAGCAAATCGTTGCACTGTTGGATCATATAGCGAGGCTTTAAACTTATCACCAGCATCATAAAAAACTGCTTGTCGTAGGAGCATAGGGCGATAACGGAGTTTGCCATTCCAAAAAATGGAAAGTCCTTTGTAGTTTCTCTGGTGGCTTACCGCGGTATCACTGCGTTGTTGTACTCGATAGTCTGGATAGACCTCAATTGAATCAACCGTCCAAATCGCATGTCCCTCGCCATTGACCTGGTTGGTAATCTGCAACTCCAGATTGATGGAAGAAACATCGCTGAAGCTGTCAAGCGTAAAACGAATATAATCAGGGCTGAAGGCATAAAATCCTTCATCGCGAAAAATGCTGGACAACCGCCTTCTTTCCCGGTCTAATTCATCGATACTGAACCTTGCTCCTGGTAGCACTTTGGAGTCTCTTTGATGCCTTCGAATAATAGAGTCAAGTATGGGGTTGTTTGCATTGATTTCGACATTGCCAATGTAGTAGGGTTCATTAGGCTTTAGGATATAGGTCACCTTCGCGCGTTTGCCCATGGTGTCTGTTTTAACCTCAATGGAGTTGTCCAAAAACCCTGCATTATACATATACTGCTGAAAAGCTAAGGACGTCCTTTCAGTTAGTGTTGGATCAAGAATGACCGGCACTTCTCCAATTGACCGCTTTATCCAAGAACGTAAGCTTTTGCCCTGAATTTCTGTGCCATCCCCTCGTACTTCTCGTTGAAACCAAGCGCGCAAGGCCCATACACCAAGCAAACGTCGGTTGGGTTGCTGGAAGGGAATATCGCTTAACAACTCTTGTTGGGGTAAGCCTTCGTTAAGGCCTTTGTTTTCTTCAACGACAATCTTGTTTTTCCATACGAGATACTCTCCTTCATTGAGGTTTCTTCTCATGGAACAGGACGAAAACATCGCGGCCATGGTAATGGTTAAGGGCAAAATATGTATCACCCTCCATGTAAACTTTTTATTTCGTCTTACTTTAGAACCTGTCATGCCCACTTTAAGTCTTTCTCAAGTCAAACAAATCCGTGCGCTTCACTCAAAGAAGTACCGAGATAAACATAACGCTTTCCTTGTTGAAGGGCGAAAGTCTATAGAAGAATTTGTTAAGGAAGGCTGGTGCTGTTTGCAATATGTTGTACAGGATTCTAGCCAACCTATTGATGGCTTTCCTGGGGAAGTACATGTCACTGACCACAAAACGATGAAAACCATCTCTGCACTGTCATCTGCTTCTGATCATCTTGCAGTTTTTCAGCGTAAACAAAGTGATTTACCTGCCTCTTCTAGGATATGGGTGGCACTTGATCAACTGCAAGATCCAGGAAATCTAGGGACAATAATTCGAACGATGGATTGGTTTGGGTGTCATCATCTTATACTTAGTGAAGGATGTGTGGATGTGTTTAACCCTAAGGTGGTTCAAGCGAGTATGGGTTCCCTTAGCCGAGTTTCAGTTCGTCAACAAACTCGCGAGGATTGGAGGGATTTGTTTGACGGTCGTCATGTTTTCTTTGCCGACCTTGAGGGGCTTTCGTTTACTAGTCCTGAGCTCACTACTCAGCTAGATTCTCCATTGGGTTTACGTCCGTTGGTTCTCGTAATGGGTAATGAGGGTAATGGGATTCATCCTTCTACACGTAAGTCAGTTCATTATACCTCCATTACTATTCCAAGAGGTGCATCCAAAAAGTCAGAAGCTGAGTCACTGAATGCTGCTATGGCGACAGGAATAATCCTCGCTCATTTTACTTCGATGCGCGACTCAGGAAATACCGATAGCCACTGATTCCAGAAATCCGGGAACGATTTCTTTACACATTGCGCGTCCTTAAAAGTAAGTGCTGATTGCATGGAGAGCTGAGCAAATGCCATGGCAATCCTATGGTCGTTACAGGTGTCAATTGTTACTTCGTCTGGCGGTGCAAATCCTGTCGCATCAAAGTGCAGTTTTGAGTCATTGGAAGTCAGTGATACGCCAAATTTTTCAAGATTTACTCGAAGGGCTTCTACACGATTTGATTCTTTATGATACAAGGTATTTATTCCGGTAATAGTTCCTTGGCACTTAAATGCGGATAACAAGACAACTAGATTCATGATTTGATCTGGATAATCAAGCATATCGATTACCAAATCTGGTGAGGACTGAAAATCACTTGGATCGATTCGTAAGCCTAAAGTGGTAAACTCATACGCTAAGCCCATGGCATGGTATACATCCAAGAGCTTTCGATCCCCCTGTATATCATCTCTTTTGAGTCCATTTACAGACAGTGCGCTTTTGGTCAAGAGTGCCCCTCCTAAAAATGCATAAACACTGCTCCAATCATCTTCTACCTGTATTTTTTGTGGTGCCAAGTCCTGTTGGATAACAGATAGTTGGTTCGGACTCTCGTTAACGGATAAGCCAAGTTGACGCATTAGATCGACGGTAAGGGATACATAAGGTTTTGATACCATTTGGCCTTCGGTAAAGCGAAGAATCATTCCCTCTTTAATGGACGATCCAAGAAGTAATAATGCGGTAACAAACTGGCTGCTCGTATTGACATCTATATGCTGCGTACGACCAGCAGGTGTGGTCATTTGATAATCTGTTCCTGCAATGCGATAACCTTGACCCTTCTCATTGCTTAATTCTTCTATATCAGCACCCATTGCGCGTAGCGCGTTCCATAGCGTTTCATGGGGTCTTTGCAACAGCCTTGGTGCCGCATAGATGTCGGTAGTTCTTTTTTGACTTGAAAAATAGGTCATGGCAAATCGGAGACTCGTTCCTCCTTCCCCCACGTAACGATTTACTTGTTGCTTGTTGAGCACATTATCCAAATAGATTGTATCCTCTGCTTTGGATAAATTCGAAAGTGTTAAGGGTCCTCCGTGGAGTTTATTAAGCAAAAGCAAACGGTTGCTGATGCTCTTGGAAGAGGGTAGTGTGACGGATTTATGGGCGTTGGACATCCTCCCATATTTTTTTAATCGGTCCCACCTCATATTCTATGTCAAAGTGTGGGTCAGCAATTCCGCGTAGGACAACGCCTAAGATTTTCTGCGCCCTATTTTTTTTATCATCTCTCATGTGATGCATTAACTCTTCGAAGGCAAAATGAGGAATTGGGGGAAAAGCACTGCGCAAGAAGTCTACAGCATCTTCTGTCCCGGCAATGGCTTGCTTGTAGTGCAGTTTACTGTAGGCCAACTCAAGTTGAATACCCCAGGCGATGGCGCAACCATGGCTGATGGGATTATTCTCCGCTAAGAAAAACGACTCGATCGCGTGACCAAAAGTATGCCCAAAGTTGAGGCATCTTCTTTTTCCATTATCCAGCATATCATTCTGTACAAAGTGGTGCTTGATTTGGACACTGTCCAGTACAATTTCACCTGAGGGCGGCTTGGTAACAGGGTTTGACAAGACGTCTTGAGTATGTTGTACCGAACGAATCAGCCCGTGTTTGAGCATTTCGACTTTTCCATCACGTACTTGATCAGGTTGTAACGTCTCGAGGAAGGAAGGGTCAAAGCATACAGCTTTAGGATCGGCAAAAACGCCTATTCCATTTTTTATAGAGGCGAAATCCATACCTGTTTTCCCTCCGATGGTAGCATCCACTGCACCGAGTAATGTTGTGGGAACATGGATGAATGGGCAGCCGCGTTTATAAACCGAGGCAGCAAATCCTCCGAGATCAGTTATCTGCCCCCCTCCTACATTGATGAATAGACTATCCCTTCCATATTTTTGACCGGCGAGTTGTTGCCAGATGTACTGACAGCTTGCCAGCGACTTATGTTCGGGGCCTTGGGGTAGCTCGATTACGAGGTGTGAGAAGGGTATATCAAGTTTAGGTAAGCAATGGTTGTCTGTGTTTTCATCTACAACGATAACAAGGTTCATATCCTCCGTTAGATATTCTGACAACATAGTATTTATGTCGCCGATTGTGTAGGAATAGGTGGATGCAATTCCTTGGATCTTTAAAGCCGATGATTCGCTCATTCCGGATGGTTTTGAATCGTCTCCTGTGAATGGGTAGTCCAGGCTTCTGGTTTATCGGTAAAGTGTTGTTTGACCTCTTTCCACGTGGACTGAAACCAATCACTCTGTCGATAGACCTCTAGATCTCCTTCTGATTTCCATGTTGACACCGTAAAACACAAACCTTTATTTGTACTATCTAAAAAGAGATCCACAGTAAGACAACCTTCATAGGATAGGATTTGTTGCTTTTTCTTTTCGAAGCTCGAAAGAAATGTATCAAGATAATCCTCGGACAAACTCAGTTTAACCAATCGTGTAATCTTCATAGGAAATCTTATGAATTTTTCCGCTCAATCACCACGGTAGTGCCATATTGTAAACCGAGAAGACCTGCTGCATTACCACCATAAATAGCGATTTCTAAATAGCCCGCATCATTGAAACGGCACACATGACGTCCTTGAGCACCTTCCCCATCATAGCGTTCGTGAATTCGAGTGGCATTGTATCTCAGAAAAGTGATTTCAAAGGCGTTGTCGCCGATAAATTCCTCAAACTTATCTCGATGGATATTCAAGACAGCATTGTTTTTTGAATCCACGAAAAAGACCATGGCTCTCATGATGTTGTCCTGTATGGCTGGCTGGGCAAAAATGCTTTGTTTAAAGCCATGACTCTGCTTGCACCAATCCTCTAGTTTTCTTCCAGCTTCTTGTTCTACAATTACTTTGTTAACTAAATCGAAGAGAGAATGCTCTTCAAAACGACCGACTTCATAAATCGCTAAATCAGTTTCAGGGAACATTAAAGAAATAATCCCATTATCTGGGAACATGTAAACTTTACCCTCGTAGTCCATCGCGAGCAAACGATTTTTACCCTCGTGCTGTTTTACTACCGTTAGGTGGTAGCTTGGTGATGGAAAATTAGCGGAACCTTGACGACTTGTGTAGGCAGCTCCGATGAGATCATTGGTGTCGATACCATGGCTGATATCAATGAGGCGAATATCTTTGTTTCGTTGGAGCAGTTGACCCTTAAGGGCAGCTACATCGTAATCTTTGTAGCCATAGTCTGTAGTGAGTGTCAGGAGCGCCATAAATTAGTTGACTGATAAGATAAAAGTAAGGTAAATTGAACGAATTAATACTGCACATTGACCGGGTGAACCCAATTGATTTCTTAGGGATTCATCAAAGTAAATTCCAAGTCCTTAAACGAGCCTTTCCAAAACTTAAATTGGTGAGTCGAGGCGTTATGATAAAGGCCTCCGGTCGCGAGGAAGAATTGGAGCAATTTGAAGGTAAATTCAATGCCTTGATTCTGCATTTAGAGCGCTTTGGTGAATTAACCCAAGCCGATATGCTTAGCATTCTTGAGGCGGATGACGATTCGCTAAATACAGAAGAACAAACGACAAAGTCAACGGATGAAATAATCCTTTATGGCAATAGGGGGCATGTGATTCGTGCCCGCACGGCCAATCAAAAGAAGCTGGTAGATGTAAGCCAACATCATGACATTGTTTTTGCGGTGGGTCCTGCAGGTACAGGAAAGACTTACACAGCCGTTGCGCTTGCTGTCAAAGCATTAAAAGAGAAGACAATTAATCGAATCATATTAACCCGACCAGCTGTTGAGGCAGGAGAAAGTTTAGGTTTTCTTCCAGGGGATTTGAAAGAAAAGATTGATCCTTATCTACGACCCCTTTATGATGCGCTCGATGATATGATTCCGCCGGATAAGCTTCGGTATTTTATGGAAAACCGAATTATTGAAGTTGCTCCATTAGCCTTTATGAGAGGCCGAACGTTAGATAAGGCCTTTATCATTTTAGATGAAGCACAAAATGCTACTATCGCCCAACTCAAAATGTTTTTGACCCGAATCGGTCCTCGTGCTCGCTGTATTATTACAGGAGACATGACCCAAATCGATCTTCCCAAAAACCAGCGCAGCGGATTAAAAGATGCCATCTATCGACTGCGTTCCATTCCAGAGATAGGGCTTGTAGAACTTTCTACACGCGACGTCGTGCGTCACCATTTAGTGGCTAAAATCATTCGAGCATTTGATGTGGATAAGCGGACAGAAAGTGATAAGGAAGCTCTGTCGAATACTACCTTTGAGGAAGACAATTAGGATATATGGATTCACCGTTAACGCTCAATGGACAAGTTGGATTTTATCAAGGTAAAGTAAGGGATGTCTATTTCTTAGATAAAGGGCGTTTAGCTATTGTTGCTAGTGACAGGATTTCTGCATTTGACCATATTTTGCCGCGCGCTATACCGGGTAAGGGGCAGATGCTAAATGATATTGCTTATCACTTTTTACAAGCCACAGAGCACATTATTTCTAATTGGAGTGAGGCCCTGCCCCATAAATCAGTAACTACTGGAAAAACCGCTGAGCCCATCAAGATTGAAATGGTAGTGCGAGGTTTTCTATGCGGACATGCATTGCGTCAGTATACCGCAGGTGAACGTACGCTTTGCGGTGCATCGATGCCTGATGGTATGCTTCCTTATCAGGCCTTCCCTCAACCGATCATAACCCCTGCCACCAAGGCGGATCACGGGGAGCATGATGAGGATATATCTCCAAGGGAAATACTTGATGGCGGAATCGTCTCAGAGGACTTATGGCAAAAACTGGCCTCTATTAGTCTTGAGCTTTTTGCCTTTGGCCAACAAATGGCTTCTGAGCGAGGACTCCTTCTTGCGGATACGAAGTATGAATTCGGCTTAATCGATGGAGAACTCATTCTCATTGATGAAATTCATACCCCCGATAGTTCTCGATATTTTTACGCAGACGGTTTTGATGACGCGGTAAGCCAAGGAAGACCGCCTAAGCACCTCTCCAAAGAATTTGTTAGAGAGTGGCTAATGTCTAAGGGATTTCAAGGTCGC
>Ga0163109_10001187_pt1 | contig 20814 bp, 14 predicted proteins | sample CRUFie1St13metaG_FD_108704 | JGI IMG/M metagenome (GOLD analysis project Ga0163109, IMG submission 108704) | Marine microbial communities from the Costa Rica Dome - CRUD Field 142mm St13 metaG | ecosystem: Environmental > Aquatic > Marine > Oceanic > Photic zone | place: Costa Rica: the Eastern... | reverse complement strand
CATCGCCCCACCACCGCAAAAGTTTTCAGTTGCTTCCGAGCCAATTGAACCTCTTCGATTTGTGAAAAACTGACCCTCACTAACCCACTTCTTGGCGCGGTAAAAATGTAGCTTTAATCAAAAATTAAGCTATGCGTCTCGCCTCCCTAAGCGCCCTTATTTTGGCATCTGCCCTTTTGGTACAATGTGGCCAACCCGCCCCTCCTGCCAAGGCGACTTCTTTGTTGCCTATGGATGCGCCATTGTATGTGCGCATCAATGATATGCACCAGTTCGGCGAGACCAGCGACACCCTTTCCATTTCCTACCTCAGCGCCATTCCAGCGAAGACCTTGGAGCAGTGGAATGCAGGGCGTTGGACGGGAGCGCTCCTCCCCTCGGGCGCCAGCAGTTTGGATTGGGTATGGACCACTGAGCACGACCTCACCCCCTTCGTCGGCGCTCCCGCCACCCTGGGAAATTACGAGGTCTTCACCTTGGATTCGATGTACGCCTACAACGACGGTCCGAGCTGGGTGATCAGTGCCAGTGAAGGCCTACTTCAGGATATCATCAACCAACGCACCGCTGGCTATTCCTTGATGGACGATGGCGGGTTCAAAACCTTGTGGGACAACGCGTCCAAATCTGATGATGCGAACGTTTTTATTCAGCACAAGGAAGTAGCCAGATTGGGCACACATTTCTTTGAACAAGATTGGAGCTGGCTGGAGCACTTCGCACAGTGGTCTGCGGTGGATCTGGATTGGAAAAAGAACAAGACTATTGCTACGGCGGTGGCCTTGTGTGCAGATTCCACCAACACCTATTTGAGCACCTTCAGCGAGCGTCCTACGGATACGGATCTGAGCCCAATTATTGCAGCCTCGTCGAAATACGCCGTGGGAATCAACACCGGGGATCCGGTAGAATGGTTGCGCGCCTTTAACCCCTACCGCGGCAAGAAACAGAGACTCAGGCAAGCCCAAAAGACCTTGGAAGATGCCGGTATATCGCCGATGACTTTCGCCAATAGTTTTGAGGGCAGCTTTGTACGTATCGGGTATGGTGATGGAGTTGTAGTCGCAGCAAAACTAGAGGGCGAGGAAACGACCGTTCAGGATGACTTGAGTGCGTTGAGTTCACAAAGCTCGGTCTACCAGGGCCATGCACGTGGAACACTCAGCGAAACACACCGCTTCTTGTTTAGCGCGGCATTCGGATGGGTATATTCAGATATTGGCAGCGCTTCATGGATAATCTGGGACCAATGGCTTTTAGTCGGAACAAGTGCCCAATTATTGGAGGTGTACAGCAGCGAATTGGACATGAATAAAAACTGGCATGCCCTTGAATCACTGGAAGCATTGGGAGATGCCATGGACCGCAACGAACACTTTACAGCCGCCTTCAACTTCAACAGCTTGGAAGAAGGACCCTTCTTTGAAACCTTGCCAGCCGCTTTAGACCGGGCTTTTCTCGCCGGACACTTGGAGGTGAATAACGGCATTGCGTACGGAAACGCCACGGTGCAACAACGCGGCGAGGAAGTGGCTGTTAGTGCTTACCTATGGTCTCATGCCTTACCTCAGCAAGCCATCAGCGGGCCATTCTTGATCAAGAACCACCGCAGCGGCATGACCAACATACTCGTACAAGACGAAAGTAACCAATGTTTCTTGCTCGATGAGAATGGGGTGGAATTATGGAGTATCTCCTTAGACGGCCCCATCCAAGGAAATGTTCAGCAAATAGACATGTTCAAGAACACCAAACTTCAGATGGTCTTTGCCACCGGCGACCTCTTACACTGCCTGGACATATTAGGGCGTGAAGTCGAAGGTTTCCCTGTGAGCTTACCAGAGGCGACCACTTTGGGGGCTACCGTTTTGGATTACGACAAGAACCACAACTACCGCATACTGGTCCCCGCCGGGGCCAAACTATATAACTACAGCGTGGAAGGACAGCGCATTGACGGCTGGAAAATCGACGCGGCAAGCGGCACCATTACCCAAAGCCCACTATTGTACCAAAGAAGCGGCAAGGATTATGTGATTATTTCTACCCTCGAGCGCGCCCATGTGCTCAATAGACGTGGAGAGGAGCGCATCAAAACCTCAGCCCTTACTGCAGCCAAAAACCCTTGGGTCGTTACAGGCGGCAATCCACCTAGCATCATGCGCGTAGGTGAAGAAGGTGAGGTTCAAGAACAGCGCTTCGACGGCACTACGACCATTTTAGAACACGGCTTGAACAACCTTCAAGGCATGGAAGCCATGAGCTACGGCACATTGTATTGGTCAGAGGACAAGATCAGCTTACGTGGAGAAACCTCAACCTATAATGTTTCTATCCCGCAGAGTATCGCACGCGTTGAAGCCTATCCTGGTGGAACCGGCATAATTTATGATACCGAAGGCACCGTTCATGTGACTCAGTTGAAGGAGGCCGATGCGCTCATCACCGTTTTTGAGGGATCAGAGGCAGAGGCAGGGCGATTAACCCCAGCTGGAGCACCGGTTCTAGTACTCGTGCAGGGCAATGCCGTAATCTGTTACCAATTGTGATTACTTCTTGCGGAAGAAGATTTCGATTGGGGCGCCGTGGAAGTCGAACGCCTTACGCATCTTGTTTTCCAGGAAGCGCTTATAGGGTTCTTTGATGTATTGCGGCATGTTTGCAAAGAAGGCAAACTGCGGCGTACGCGTAGGCAACTGTGTACAGAACTTGATCTTCACGTACTTTCCTTTCACTGCCGGCGGTGGATATCCCTTGATGATGTCCAGCATCGTATCGTTGAGCTTGCTCGTCGAAATGCGCTGCTTACGACGCTCGTAAACCTTTACACCTTCCTCAAAAGCTTTCAATACGCGTTGCTTAGTCAACGCACTGGTAAAGATGATAGGGAAATCTGTAAACGGTTCCAATTTCTTTCTGATGTACGCTTCAGCATCGCGAACGGTATTGGTTTCTTTCTCTACCAAATCCCATTTGTTCACCACGACCACCAAGCCCTTTTTGTTCTTCTCCACCAACGAAATAATGGCCAGATCCTGTGCTTCAAACCCACGCGTGGCATCCACCACCATCATACATACATCCGCGTGCTCGATGGCGCGAATAGAGCGCATGTTGGAGTAGAATTCTAGGTTCTCCATGGTCTTGCCCTTCTTGCGAAGTCCCGCCGTATCAAGCAACATAAAATCAAAACCAAACTTGTTGAAACGCGTATTTACCGTATCTCGGGTCGTCCCTGCCACCTCAGTAACGATATTGCGCTCCTCGTCAAACAAAGAATTGACAATAGAACTCTTCCCAGCATTAGGACGACCCACAATGGCCATCTTCGGAAGATCTTCATAGTCGTCTACTCGATTTTCATCCATGTTCTCTACGAGCTCGTCCAATAGGTCTCCGGTACCCCCGCCATTTACGGCAGAGATGGTGTGGTATTTTTCGATGCCCAAACCATAGAATTCAGCGGCATCTAATTCCTGCATGCTGTTGTCCACCTTGTTTACTGCGTAGACCACAGGCTTCTCGGTTTTGCGCAACATGCCGGCAATGATCTTATCAAATTCCGTCAGCCCCGCTTGAAGGTCGAGCACGAATAGGATAACGGTGGCTTCTTCAAGGGCTAATTCTACTTGGCGACGGATCTCCGCTTCAAAAACATCTTCCGAACCTTCGATATAACCACCGGTATCGATGACTGAAAACTCCTTTCCATTCCAATCACTCTTTCCATAATGACGGTCGCGAGTCACTCCCGCAACGCTATCTACAATAGCATCACGACGCTGGATCAAACGATTAAAAAGTGTGCTTTTACCCACATTTGGGCGGCCCACGATGGCAACGATGTTACTCATAAGTCGATGTCAATCTTGGCGCAAAGGTCGTTAACTCTTGACAATACGCACTGTAGAAGAATAATTCCTCTGGATAATTTTCAGAAGATAGGTTCCTGAGGACAGCTTTTCGAGGTTGATTTGGGTAGTGGGGCTCGAATCAAATTGAACCAAAACCCCTCTCATATCGTATACCTCATAGCGCAATAACGGATCTGCACCGGTGTATTCAACCTGTAACACGTTATTGACCGGGTTCGGGTAAACGGTCAAATCTGAGTTCCAATGCTCGTCCATACTCGCCATAGTTACCTCAAGTATCAAACAGGTAGTATCCATACCACAGGCATTAGTGATGGACAAACACACCGGATACAAACCAGGGACGGAATACGCATGAACTCCTATCATGTTGTTCGAGAACGTACCGTCCCCGAAGTCCCACCAATAGGAACTTCCTGTGGTGTCTTGAGGCGTAAAGGTCCATACCTGATTGGAGTCCACAGAGTGAGTATAGGATGCTGTAGGCGGGGTACAAAGCACCACCTGCTGACACGATGTATCGGCGCTACATGAAGTTGTCACAGTATGACATACGGTATGTATACCCCCAGTTGTAAAGGTGTAGGTCGGGGTATCAGCAATCGAGAAATTACCGTTGCCAAAATCCCATAGATGGCTCACCCCGGTCGGGGCATTGAAGAGTGGAATAAAATCCACGGTATTACCCGCAGCCGTGTAGGTATAGGCGGCAACTGGAGGGTTGCATTCTGTGTAGTAAATTTTAATAGCTGGGTGATTGGTCGAATCTGTAGCATCACTTGAGGCACAAACCACTGCGCGCCATGTTGCCTCTGTGACCAAGCGCATAAAGAAGCCATGATTTCCATATTGCAACTGGTCTTCCACTAAATTCTTAACATCAATCTTGTAGTCTATCGTATTCGAAGTGGAGGCGCCCACTTGTACTTGATTGTGGGTCGTATCATGAGGAGCATTGTTCCAATTGATGGAATCTTCATCCCAATGGGAAGTCACACGGCGGACCCAAAATGTATTCGAACCGCTATGCAATCCACTGTGCGATGGTGCTGAAGGGTTGTTGTAGTAAAAAAAGTAGGCACTATCTATAATGGCACCCGCAGGAATACTCGAGTAATCAAACTCAATGTAAAAGCGCTTATAAGAAGGATCGCCTCCGTAAGTCCAAGCCGTGAGCGTAGCTTCTTGGTTCCAACCCCAAGTGGAATCTGGGGCAATACTCCAAACAATAGCATCTTTACCGTCCATAGAGCCTGGTTGAAGCACTAAAGAATCTTGTATTTGAGCGAAAGAGGGAATCGAAAGCAGCATTGTAAATGCTAGCAGGAAGCGCGACATTGGTAAGAGGATTGTTTTCTTAAAGGTAATTAATTTTTATAACCAAACCTTTTCAGGTGCAGGTCGCTGTCTCGCCAATTCTTTTTGACTTTGACAAAGGTCTCTAAATGCACTTGCTTCGCAAAGAAGGATTCTAATTGCTTTCGTGCACCGATTCCAACCTGCTTAAGTTTAGATCCTTTGTGTCCAATGATGATTCCCTTCTGTGTATCGCGGGCCACATAAATAACAGTACGAATGCGGATGATATCATCGGCTTCCTTGAATTCCTCCACGTCCACCTCTACGCTATACGGCACCTCTTTCTTGTAGTTGAGTAAGATCTGCTCACGTACGATTTCACTCACAAAGAAACGTTCGGTTTTGTCCGTGAGGGCGTCCTTATCAAAATACGGGGGTGAAGGTGGGATGAGCGCAATTAACCGGTCCAATAAATAAGTCGTATTCGCCTGCTCTAGAGCAGAAATAGGAATGATTTCAGCGTTCGGCAAATGCTCCGTCCAATAGGCCACTTCTTCCTCCAACTTCGCCTGATTAGTCATATCAATCTTGTTGATGATCAGAAGCACAGGCACCTTTGTGTTGAGCAGCTTTTGGAAAAACCCTTCGTCCTTGAGTGCACGGTCGCCGGGCTCTACTAAATACAAGAACACATCCGCATCTTCAAAGGCATCTGATACGAATTTCATCATGTGCTCCTGCATCTTATATGCCGGTTGAATGACCCCAGGGGTATCAGAGAACACAATTTGGTATTCCGGTTCGTTGAGGATACCGAAAATACGGTGGCGCGTGGTCTGCGCTTTGGGCGTAATGATGCTCAAGCGCTCCCCCACTAAAGCGTTCATCAAGGTACTTTTCCCCACGTTGGGGTTTCCGATGATATTGATAAAACCACTTTTATGCTCCATGGGGCAAAGATGCGATAATTGTAGCCGATTCAACGGGTATTTATATCCTTCTAAAACTCGATTGATAACATGCTGATATTCATTATGTTATTTTTTGTCTCATATTCAAAAAAGAACAAAATCAACCTATTATGAAAAAATACGCACTTTTTCTTGCACTAGGCTTCCTAGCATGGAGCTGCGCTGCTCCTGAACAAGAAGCTGAAACAACTACGCCTGTCCCAGAAGATGGGGCCTATTCGTTAACAAACGCCACTTGGACTTACGCTGATACTGCAGTGGAATCTGAACCGCAACAGATTAAAATCTACTCTGGTGGACGCTACATGTTTGTGACATTGAACTCCACTACCAACTCTCCTGCTATGGGCGCCGGAGCGGCCTGGAGTGAAAATGGAATGATGTATAAACAACCATATCATGATGCCGAAGGGGCAAAGGACTCCTCACAAACATTTGAATTAGGAATCACCACAACGGATGAAGGGTTTGAACAAACCATTGCAGGTATGGATGATGACGATTCATCGAGCTTTGATTTATTTGAAAATTGGGCGAGTCTTGAAGGAGAGGCGACAGCCTACGATGGACTATGGATCTTAACCTCAAGAAACGAAGTGGACGGTGTTACTGATTTCCACGAAATTAGAATGATTGGCGGAGGCCACTTCGCTTGGTACCATACTTGGAGCGATACGGTCGGCCATGCAGATTTTGGTTACGGCCAGTTTATTGATCACGGTGAAGGCAGCGTTACCGAAGTTGCCCAAGTAGGTTCTATAGACGGATTTGAAGGCGAGTGGCAAATCAACTACACGATGATTGGAAGCGACATGCTTCAGCAGAGTTTCATCAACAATACAGATTCAACAGAAGTCATTCAGAATTACAAGAGACTATAAACTGCCTTCAACATAAATAAAAAACCCAGCCCGTGCGGCTGGGTTTTTTAATGTCGTACAATTGTCTTCATCAAAATTGGCGATTCTCGTTTCTAGTAACGATTTTTATTTCTTTAAACAATAATTCGCCATGCGCTCCATTTTTGCACTTGCACTTCTCATTAGTAGCACCTTCTTAAACGCCCAAGTATATGATACTCTCGTTTGGGCAGATGAATTTAATGTAGAAGGCAGTCTAGATACCGCTAAATGGTGGCAGCAAACCGTGCTGCCGAATGGAACAAGTTGGTGGAATGGAGAAATTCAACATTATACAGACCGCGACACGAATGCGAATGTTAGCGGAGGATATCTGCACCTAAGAGCCTTGCGCGAAAGTTATTCTAATCAAGGCGTCACCAAAGATTTTACCTCAGCTAGACTAAATTCCAAATTTGCATTCACCTATGGCCGCGTGGAAGTTCGTGCTAAACTCCCCACCGGAGTGGGGACCTGGCCAGCCATTTGGATGCTCGGTCAAAATATCACTGAAATAGGCTCATATTGGCAAGTACAAGGATATGGAACAACATCTTGGCCTATGTGTGGAGAAATAGATATCATGGAACATTGGGGGACTAACCAAGATTATGTTTCAAGTGCCATACATTCACCCTCTAGTTTTGGCGGGACCATAAACGTAGGAGGACAAACGGTAAACGGCGCAAGCACAAGTTTTCACATTTATGCCTTAGAATGGAGCGAGACAAAAATGGTATTTAGTGTAGATAGCGTCGTGCATTATACCTACGAACCTTCAACGTATACCCCTAGTACTTGGCCCTTTGACGACCCTCAATTTCTACTACTAAATATCGCCATTCTTCCCTCGATCGATACAAGCTTCTCAAGTAGTTCTATGGAGGTGGATTACGTACGCGTATACCAACAATCTAATTTAAGTTTGGAGGAACAAGCGAATAGCGGAATAGGCGCCATAGGGAACCCTTTTGAGAACCAATTATTTATACGTCTTAATGGCCCAAGTACTGTTAACTTATACGATATGACAGGAAAGCAAATCTTCTCCCAGCTGCACGAAGGCAGCGAACATATCGATACCGAGGCTTACGCCCCGGGACTCTATGTGTTGGAGATATTGCAACCCGGATTTAAAGGCTACCGTGAAAAGGTAGTAAAGCGTTAGAACTTAAGTTTTTCGTCTTTGTCCCAAAGTCCCCAAGAGGCACCGACATCGCCTTCTTTTTCGATTTTCCAACTCTCGTCAAAAGAAGAGAAATAAAACATTGGAATATCTTCAGCTTTTGACCAACGCTGCGCGTTAATGAAGTATTTCAGGCTGTTTTCAAACGACGCGTGAGCACCTCCAATGCTCTGACCCGCACTGGGCCAACCGGTTTCCGTTATCAAGACGGGCTTGCCTTTTCCAGCCGCTTGGGCCTCGAAGTACATTTGCTTCATATACATCAACGAGTAGTCCAAAGAACATCCCTCCCAGTAGGGATAACAATTGGCCAAAATAACATCACAGGCATCTGCCAATTCAGGATGCTCGGTAAATTCATAGTACGCATCCACATAGCCCACGGGTACATCGGAAACCACAGCCTTCACACGCTCGATGTATTGAACGAGCTCGGCTGCAGTGAGATCCTCGCGATAAAGTACCTCATTTCCCACGGCTGCCACGTCCACGACGCCTTCTGCACAAAGAGCTAACAACCCTTGAATCTCACCTTCATTCTTTTCAAGATCATCGCCCAACCATGCGCCCACAAGGGTCTTGATGCCCATCTCATGGGCCACGCGGGCAATAATTTCATTCCCCTCGGTACACGAAAAGGTGCGCACCCAAGAGATATGTGGTTTGAGAATTTCCAATTTTCGGCGGACCTGAGCTTCAGATAATTTGTCCCCAGGATGCTGCCCCTCATCATAGGCACTAAAGCAGATACCGTGAATCCCGGCATTCAAAAATTCTTGACTTTGTTTCTTTAATTCTTCTAGGCTTAGGTTATTCACCACTAGCCCCGCCAGCGACATGAATTTCTCCTTTCTGTAAGACATTAGATCTGGTTATAAAGTTGCTGATTTGCGTTTATCCAATTCTGCGCGAACCTCTTTCGCGTAATTTTCGTCTACCTTATAGTTCCACATCACCGCTATGGCAATGAGCGTACAAATAATTGGTAACCCAGAGAACACCATCCGTAAAGCATCTACAGCACTTTCTGGCTGTGCCACAGCGCCGCTCTGGTAATTCACCAAAGTCAAGATCAATCCACTCAAGGCACCCGCAAAAGCAAATCCTAGTTTAACCATCCACCAATAAATAGCTCCAAATACACCCTCGCGGCGTTTCCCTGTATTCAGTTCGTCAATATCCAAAACATCCGAGGTCATCGACATCATGATGGTAAACAATCCACCAATACCGAACGAATGGAAAGGCAAGGCAAACAAGAACATATAAGGCTTACCTGGAATCATTAAGAACCACAAAAGCACATAACCAATAATGGAAACTCCTTGGCTCAAGAGGAACGCACGTTTCTTTCCTAGCTTTTTTGATAACCAAGCCACAATTGGAATAACCAAGAACGTCGTTATTATAGCGCCCACACTTCCGAATAAGGTCGGCCATACCCCTACAGCTGAAGCATCATCGTTGAATAAATGGCTTTTAATGACAAAAAAGGTGAAGCTCGCAATGGTATTAAATCCGTTAAATATCAAAAAGGTCGCGATACACAATCTGCGGAACGGCACCGAGGAAAAGGCCTCCACGAAGCTCGTACCTATTTTCTTCACACTCCTCAATATTCCTCTGAAATCCAGCGGCTCATAATCATCACGATCTAAGGTACTATCGCTTTTGATGAAAAGTCCTGGAGCCATAGCGCACAAAGTAAACACTACAGCCACCCAGATGGACAAGGTTCTTGTCGCCTCATCTGCGGTCGGGAACCAATCCGGATCGTACATAATCACCCAAAACCAAGGCGCAATAACCCAGGCCCATTGACCGATCCACTGACTGATTGCCATTACATTCGTACGCTCGTGATAATCCTCACTCATCTCGTACCCCATACTTACATAAGGCACTCCGAAAATGGTTAAACCTAGATAGAACACGAAGGACCAAATCATCACATATGTGAAGTTGTACATCACACTGTTATCACGGTATAGCTGCCAAAGGATAGCAAAAGAGACGCCCATAATCAAGGAACCTATGAGTACATATTGACGACGACGACCCCATTTTGAGCGGGTGTTGTCCGAGATGAATCCCATGATAGGATCCAAAATAGAATCGAAAGCACGTGGCGCGAAAAAAATCACCCCCCACATCCAGCCAGGGAAGCCCAAATCTTGGACCAATACTACCATAAAAATACTCATGGCTGCCGGGAACATTTGGTTGGCCAACATCCCAACCCCAAAGGCAATTTTTTGTCCTATTGGAACCTTGTTTGTCACGCTACCCATAGCACTTACTCATTAGAATCTAATACTATAGTTTGTAGCGCCTGAGCTGGTATACTCAAGGATAAATTTTGATCCTCCATCTCAACGGTATAAGTAATGGGTTGCTCTCCTTCGTTAAAAACAGCGATGATTAAAGAACCATCCTCATTGAGCACGGCTGCCGACATCAAGTCGTCATTAGAAATTGTAGATGCCAATACTTCCGCGCCAGGCCGCATGAATTTGGAAAAATGAGACATGATGTAGTACAATGGGGTAAAATAAATCTCGTCGTTTTCGGTATCAGCGATGACGGGTGCTATGCACCAGTTTTTGAACCAATTTGGACCTCCTTGTCTATCCAAAACCATATTCCAATCGACCCAGCCCTCGACCCAATGATTCAGACAACCAATAATATCACGGGCATAACGGTGCGCAGGCGCATATTTAGGATGAAGATACTTTTGGTCATCTTGTCGCCAATAATATCCCCAATCTGTAGCCTCTTTTTTCCAATACCACTCATCGTCGCGCCATACAGGTACTTGATTATCAATACATCCTTCGGTCTCAATGAGCAATTTTCCTGGGGCTTTTTCATGAGCATACTCTAACATTTCAGGGAAATAGCTCACGGTACTTTCGTACCAGTGTATGGCCATTCCATCGAAATATTTCGAGTTTTCTTCATTTGCATACATCACATCAGCCCATTCTTTGATTCCTTCACGGTTCTGATCGTAACCCATGATGATTTTATCCCCTTTGCCATCCTTTTCTAGAGTTGGGCCTAGGTGATTTTTAACAAAGTCGACCATTTCATCAGGTGAATAAAGCATACTTTCCCAGCTATTACCGTTTCCATGGGGTTCATTTTCAACTGTAAAACCCCAAATAGGAATTCCTTCTGATTCATAGGCATCTACATACTTTGAAAAAAACTTTGCCCAAGTAGGATAGTACTTAGGAAGGAGCTTACCCCCAACCCAGCTGTTATTATCCTTCATCCATGGTGCAGCCGTCCAGGGAGATGCGAACAATTTAAATCCACCACTTGATATCTCCTGTGCCTCTTTGATGAATGGAATCAAATCATCACGATCCTCCTCTATGGAAAAGTGCTCAAGCTCTGTATCGCCTTCCACTGGTGAATAACTATAATTTGTCAATGAGAAATCACAGGAATTCATATGGGTTCTCATTAAAGAATAATTAGACCCTTGTTCAGAAAAATATGCTTCGATTATTTCTCTCCTGTTTTCTGTGCCCAATCCGTTCAACAAGTACGCAGAAGCCTCAGTAAATGCTGCACCAAAACCGACCAAGGTTTGCTTTGATGTATTCCTATCAATAGAAATAATTGTGGTTGGTTCTGACGTTTCAAAATCCGATACTTCTGTCATTAGATTCCCTTCTCTGGAGGTTTCGAATACTCTCATTGTTGGTGTTTCTTGATTACATGCCGAAAGCAGAAAAATACATGTAAGTAAAATCATTGTGTTCTTTAATTTCATCTTCCTTCAGTTATTATTTCTTAGTAAAATGTTCGAGTACCACGCCCCAACCTTTCTTGGGCTGGCGGTCGATATCGACAATACCCCAATATTCCTCATTCGGCGCACCATCGTACGGTACTCCGCTACTTTTTGGCGCCCATCCGCCAATATCTTGTCGCTCAGGATTCCCAGCTTTCCACCATCCGTCGGTGAAAGAGAACAACAGCAATCCTTGGTTCTCAGTTTGCCTTGCCAAAATTTGACCGATGATCGTATCCAAGGCCACCGCCTGGGCATCCTCATTTGGTCCTTGCGCAAACCCAGCATCGGCAATTCGCATATAGCTATCTGCCCCTACCTCTGAAAAATAGAACGGCTTATCACTCACGGCGTTCCATTCGTCGATAATAGTGGCTGGCTGGTCCCATCGGTACACATTCAAACCCCAAATATCTACTTCCGCGCCCATGTGAAAGGCCAACGAATCCGGCAACTCGCCATGCGCCGTCGCCACAGGATGTTCAGAATCCAAGGCATGGATGGCGTCGACCGCCTCCTTCAATGTGGTGTACCAATTCATTATATCACCCTCAAACCATTCCGGGTGGTAGTTGTACTCATTGCCCAATTCCCACATCAATATCGCTTCATGATCCTTGAATCGCTCGACATACTCTAGGTACGAACCTGAGGACAAATCATAAAATCCATTTTGATTGTAGCCGAAGCCTACTATGACCTTTAAGCCTTGCTCGGCTATTTTATCCAAGACTTCCGCCTCTTCAATAGGTGCGTAGGTACGAATAGTATTCATCCCAGCATCCACCATCATGGCAAGGTCTTCATCAATGTGCTCGAAACTGCGCATGGTATCTCCCTTCGCTACGGGATGGTAGCACACTCCTTTCATGTATATCGGCGCATTAATTTCCGCCGTCGCTTCTTCAACCGCCTCTAGGGAACAAGCAGCAACAACGAATGACGCAAGTATAGAAAAGCCAAAACGTAAATACATTGCCTTCATCTTCATTCATTAACTGTTTTAGGTACCAAGACGGTTACTTTTAACGCCGCACTATCACCACCGAACGACTTGGTAATGGTATTCCCATTGCGCATAAGTCCTTCAAAAATTCCGTGGTCCACCAAAGACCATATAGCGTACTTAGCCTGCCCATTCAGGGTGATCAGACCAAAGTTGTTTTCACTTCCTTCTATGTGATTCGTATCCTTCCATGGTTCGTCAAATGCCTCGAAATAAAAGCATGAAATTCCGGCTGAATCTGTCCAAGCACGCATTTTCTTGTAGTATAGTGCCTGCTTAACTTCATCCGCCGCAAACGAACCGTTAGGACCATATAAACCGCGACTCAAACTGGCCCAACCGGTCTCACCGATGTGAATAGGCTTCTCCACCCCTATGCTGTCGAGGTAGGCCTTCACACTGTTGTACTGGTTCTTCGCATAGAATACGGCGCGATCTACGGCCATTTTCACTCGATCATCATCACCAGCCTCTGCCACCGCGCTCTCGTGAACCTCCCAGAACGCGCTATTATAGTGGGTATCATGGAAAGGATAGGTGTGCATTGAAACATAATCCACCGCCTCGACCAAAGCTTCAAGATCTTCATTGTGATAATCTGGACTACCACCACCCCAAGAGGCGAAGTTATCCGAGCTTGTGATCCAAAGATCCGGGCTCAATTTGCCTATAGTTTTTAATTCCTGCAGGTATTTTACATATTTCAGAATAACCGCCGGCTTGACAAAGTAACTCCACGCCCAATGCACCATTGCCTCATTACCCACGGCAATTACCTTGACTATTTCCGGGTACTCATTGGCATAGTGAACAGCCTTACTAATCTCACTTTCATTGTTGGTCGCGTCCTCAAAATCATGATTTGGGTGGTCCGTCCACGCATCCTGACAATCGATCCAAGCCCCCAGCATAACATACATTTCGAAGGTCGGATCTTCCTGCTTCAGCTCACGAATGGCACGAAGAACATTAGGAGCATGGTCCAACTGAAGGTTGTAGGTACGCAACATGCGAATACCCATGGCATGCATGATCTTCATGTCGTTCTTCAACTGGTGGATCGTCGGTTGTACCTCACGCGATTTTGCACGGTAGCCACCGTAGGAGATGGCCTGATACTCCGAGTTCCCTAAAATTTCTGCCGCGGTTTTCATGGGCGTCGTATTTGTCGGTTCATGGGCACAGCCGAGGAGTGCGACGAAGGCGCAAACGATCCCGACTATGTTCCATGTGCTCTTTTTCATTTTTTCGAAGTATCCAATTATTTCACAACCTCCACATCTATGCGTACCACCGATTGACGGCGCTGGAAAATTTCCGTCGAGGTCGCCACATCCAAGGCTTGCCCGTCGAAATCCTTCACGCTATCCTGGCGAACGACTTTGATGCTGTTACGCGATGCAAGCTTATACACCACAGGCACTTGGCAAACAGTAAAGGCCAATGACCCCGACTCCAATGCTAATTCCTGCTCTGTACCTGTCACATCGCGGTAGTGGAAAACTTGTCCTTGTGAAAGGAACTCCGATGTTTTCAAAATCTGTGGTGTGAAGTGCAACGCTCCGCTAGAGACGCGAACCCCCAGCTCTCCAAACCTGCTCAAAATATCTTCTTTCACCTGCCCGGTCATCCCTGGCTGCTGCGCACCTTTGCCTCCTGGGGTGTGCGAATATGGATCTGTCGGGAAGGCACCATAAAGCTTTGGTGATTTATGCGCTCCGATACCCGCTAGAATCTCAAAGTAGTGGTCGAATAATCTGCCGACCAAAACACCATCGACGTCCTCGTCCAAGGCACGCTGGGTGTTCTCGTAAGCCGCCAACAGCAGCTTCGACACCATGTGCCAGTAGATCGAGCCCAATCCTTCGTAGCCGAAGAAAGTCCCTGAACGACCGGTGAATGATTTATGATTAAACACCTCTTCGAAAATGGTGCTCAACAACTCGGTTTCATGCTGTGCCAGTGCCTGGTACTGCTCCGGCAATTCTTTCAACGCCGCTTTCAAGCTGTCGACATTGTTAAAGGTTCCGTTGAAGTGGTAACTACCATTGCAATCTTTGGTCACGACCTGACGGTTGCCCACTACGACCAATTCCTTTAGTAATTCACTCTGCTCCGCACGAGGCGTAGGAATGATGTTCTTCGCCACAAAACGAGGCAACTCTTTATTCGGGTATAGAATGTAGCTGTACTGATCTTCACGGAACAGCGCACTCGCCTTCAACGCATCCAATACGGCCAAACTCTCCGTGGTATCCAAATACCTCGCGCTCAAGACGGCAACCTGCCCTTCCAGCATTTCTGCCAAGTAAGACACCATAATACCATCTTCTTCTACCGTCATCAAGTTGTAGGCATGGTACAATCCATCGGCACGCTTGTTTGCGCGGATAGAATGCTCCAAATGCTCACGTGCCGTTTGAGAGAAGGACTTCACATCAGCGATGGAGATTTCCACAAATTCGCCACTAAATCCTGCACCATAAATGCTCGCTCTATATTTTGCCGCCGCTTGTCCCAAGGCATCCAATATGCCTTTGCGATCTTGATTTGAAATAGATCCGCTCAACAAATAACGAGAAGTTTCTAGGGCAGTTTTAACCTCAGTATAGAAGGTGGCCAATTCCTTTGAAACGCTCACCTGATCTTCGTTCCCTTCGACCAATTGCTCGAAGAACGCCAAGAATCTACGCAGGTAATACAAGGTCACCATCGACACCCCATTTCCTACCAATGCATTGTTCGCATCGTTCCATTCAGGACGTTGTGTGTTCAACCAAATCCCCCCTTCTGGAATGAAGTTCGAAAGCTTCGCCAACACTGTCGCCAAGATCTTCTCAATGAAGTTTACGTGGTGGATTTCCTGCTGCTGGTTTTGCAACAACGCACCGTCCACACCCATCTTCACGCGCCTTTCCTCAATCGCTTCATGCGCAGATAAATCAAATTCAATAGTATCCTTTGGATTCGCCAAAAGATCCTCATAATTCTTAATCTTATACGGCACATTCGCATAAACGAAGCATTCTTGACCGAAGTATGAAGCCAATTTCTGAGGGTAGTACTTCTCGCTAAACTCCAAGAATTTCAGTAAGTAAATGATTTGGTGATCACCCCAGTACCCGATGTACGACCAAGGATTATCCGGCTCAATGATTTCCCAATCGAACCCATCCTTGGTTACCCGGTAAGGATTGTATCCGTCAAAAGTTGAAGCATTCAGGAACTTATGAATCATCCCCTCCATAAATTCCGGATAAGAATGCGCCAACGCTTCCCAATTCTGGAAAATATCTCTCCAATTCCCTTGGTAATCTAAAATCTTGGAACCGTCTTCCTCGTTGCGCGTATTGATGGAGAACTTGTTCCACGGACGCGATGGATCCCCGTGACGGCGGCTAAATTTTAACGGCAGATATTCCGTACACAATCGGATAAAATCAGCATCTCCTGCATTTAACGCCAATGCGCGGATTTCGAATACATCAAAGACTTCAGGAAGGGCAATCAACTCCTTCTCAAATTTCTTCGCCACCGCCCTATTTGCCTTCAACATGTAGGGTACAATGTCTTGCTTCTCAACAGTGTAATTCAAATCAAAAATCCCCCCACGCATGATGTTAAACATCGTGTTCGCGAAGTGACGATTATTGAGAATGCTATCTGCTGTAAGTTGCAGGCCATCAGATGCAGCGACCAATTCGATCAAGTGCTTAGTACCAGCCTCAATATCTTCACAAATTGTCGCAAAAAATCCTTCACGGTCCAGCAATTGGGCTTTGGTCGCAGCGACATCAGAAGGCCCTTGGTGTACATCTGCCACCAACGCCCAAGAGACTGCGCTGTCAGCAGCAATAGTCAATTCTGATTGAACCAAGAAGGCTCCTTTCTCTGCTTTCACATCGACCTCTTCTACCACTGGCTGTCCACTTCTGAACACATCCAACTGACGAGAAGAAAGAAGCACTTTAGTTTGAGGCAACCCGCACGACCAAACCGTATTTGCTTTCAGAGCCTCAGAGGGCTCTGCACGGTCCACGATAATGGCACTCAATGAGAAAATACCCAATCCGGTATCTGTCTCCAGTTCACATTTCTTGTAGGCATCCACCAAGTTGCTCGACGCATTTTGCAAGGCATCTTCAACGCCGTAGGGCAGGATATTCTGAATACCGTCCAACAAGGAAATGGAGACCTCACAATCGTTCATGTTCTTCAGCACTGACTTTCTAACGAAACCAAATTGATCACTAGAATTCCACTCGTACGAGAAGCACAATCCTAAATCGAGATTGATTTCTTCGAAGATGAGCTTATTGCCGTAAGAGTTCTTGTAGAGGTTGCGAGAGATTCGGTAAATACCTTTCAATCTATTTGAAAACGGCTCCCATAAAGAGCGCTTACCACCTATGGTAACAATGAAGATAGATTTACTCCCAGTAGTCTCGAAAGATTCGCTGATTTTGTCATCCGTAGAGTAGGGGAACAATGAATAGTTACTGTTCTTTCTACCAGCAGTCAATCCGCCAGTGCTAGAGATAAACATCCAATGGTTCGACGAGCTGACTACGCTCATAAAGAAAGGACGCATCTCATCGTAATTCGCAATTTTATAGAATGATTCACCGTTTATGCTTACCGATTTACCTTCTACCTTCGGTTTACTTTGCTGTAACGGGATTTCTCCTAAGTAAATATGATCTTGTACAGTCATGTATAAGTAATTGCAGGGTCAGAGCTCTGCGCATTTCAAAGTTGTGTCAGTTATACATTTGTTTTGTTCAGGGACTCATTTTTCTATGAAAATCCCAATTGTCGGGTCGTTTTGACCAAAAAACCTAGGAACAATATAATCCTTTGATTTTCAACTGTATCCCGCATTTTTATTGGCCCTTACAAGCGTTTTAATTTGCGAGAATACAATATTAACAAACGTTTACTTGAGTCCAGCCGGACAATTACAAGACATCATAAGCTTTTAGGGGGTTAAAGGGTTAGAATACCTCTTTTTATATCTAAAAAATAAAGTACATTCAATAGTAGAAAACCAATTTCTAATGCGCCACAGCCTCTCATACTTAACCAGCCTACTTTTTCTGATTTCCAATATCGCTTTTGGACAATGCGGCCAAAACTATGATCGCGACGTACGTCGGATTGTGAAGTCATCCGAGAAGCTGCCTCATGAAAAAACAAGGATTGTTTTCGCCGGAAGTTCCACCTTCCGACTCTGGGACAACATGGCTGAAAGTTTCCCAGAATACGAAGTGGTCAATGCCGGTATTGGAGGCTCTTGTTTCGACGATCTTTACCGTTACAAAGAGCAACTCATTTCGGGCACTGAACCAGATATTCTCGTTATCTATGAAGGGGACAATGATATAGTGCATGTAGAGGAAGATGAAAAGCAAAGGACCGCAGCCGATGTTCATTTTGATGCATGGATACTTATCAATTGGATCCAGACCACGCACCCTGACCTTCCCGTGTTTCTTCTTTCGCCTAAACCATCGCCTTCGCGATGGGAACACTTGGCCAGGTACAAGGCAGTAAACAGCCGTCTGGAAGAATTGACCCAGGCATATAACTACTACTTCATGGATTGCTGGCCTTGGCTCACCGACAACAACGGGCAGGTTAATCCAGAGCTATTTATATTCGATAAGCTCCACTTAAATGATGAAGGGAACCAAATTCTTGGCCGTTTTATGGCGGAGGCAATTCGCAATTCTTATCTCAATGAACAATCACTTGATGCATTCGTAGACCAATGGCACCTAGCTGCCGCTACTGCTGATTCTGCTGGCTATTTCGGGGCCTTTTATAACGAACACAGCATCTTCCAAGGTACGGATGGCGGTGAGTATTGGACTGCCGGAGAATTCCTAGCTTGGGCCGCACCCTATTTCCGAAGGGAGAGCGCTTGGACCTTCGAGGCCTTCGAACGCAATTGGTACAGAAAGGGAAACACGCTATGGTTCAATGAACGGTTAGATTCACCGCACATGGGCAAATGCCGCGGTGTTGGTGTTGTACGCGCCACAAGTAATGGCCTGAAAATAGACCACTATAGTTTGAGCTTCGAGGTTCCGAATAAAGTGGTAGGAGAATTAGTTCCATTGGCCACACCGGAACGTATAGAGGTGTTGAAGTACCAACAAGAGTTGGACGATTTTTACACCGATTCCACTACCAGTCCTCTAACCCCAGAGGAACGTGCCGCTTTCCACGGACATGAATTCTTTAGCTATAATCCAGAGATGGCCGTTGAGGCGAACATTGAAGTGCTCGAAAATGAACCGTGGTTCAACATGGCCACTAGCTCAGGGGTGAGTAGAGAGTACCGTCGCTACGCCAAGGCCACCTTCGAGGTGCGCGGACAAACTTTGGAATTGTTCCTCTACCAAAGCAAAAGGTTGATGGCCATGGAAGAATATCAGGACCACCTATTCCTTCCTTTCATGGATAAAACTACGGGGTTAAGCACCTACGGTACGGGCCGATTCATGGACATCACTAAGCCTGAAGGAATCACCATGGTCTTGGATTTCAACTATGCATACAACCCTTATTGCGCCTACACCGACGGGTACTCATGTCCCATTACCCCTCAAGAAAACTACATCGATGTTGAAGTAAATGCGGGAATCAAGGGACCGGAAGGGCACTGATTTAGCTACCCGCCAAGGGACTGCCAAAGACGCCTACAGCCAACTCAATCCAAACCAACGCTGAGGCCAGCACCACTACGATGCCCCACGCCCAGCGGCTTTGCTTGTTTTTGGCTTTAATAATCACGAAGTCAAGTAAGAAGCTGGATCCTCCGAGTAAAATGGCGGCCACGATGTAGTCGAATTGCGACCAATTAATTTCTTGAGAAAATTGGCTACCAATAAATGGCACAAGTAACAACACACCTGAGCCGATGATTAGTGATTTGAGACGGGCGGTCATGCGGTCTAATTTTTGGTGAAGATGAGGTTTAATTGGCTACCTAAAAGATAAGAAAACTTAAAAAAACGAGTCGATTGCGCAGGCCACCACTACTACGAGGGTATTCCCTACTTTAGCCCTATGCAACCAACCTCCCTCGAATACCTCTGGGTCCTCGGCGCCACTGGCTATGTCGGTAAACACCTCGTGTTTGAGCTTTTAGAACGCTTCAAGGATCATCCATCTACGCAGATTGTTGCCGTGGGGCACGAAAGTATTGATGCGGAGATCATGGAGCGTACACATTTTCTGATGATGCCGCTTGGGGAAATTGGTCCAAAATGGTTGGACAAGTATCCACCTTCGGTTGTTTTCCATTGTGCCCGCATGGCGGGAAGCACCGATAGAAAACGATACAGAGCGGCGCGCAAAGGAGAATGGGCCAATCGAAGATTAAAGGGGCTTTTAGAAGCACTCCCACACCCAGTCAAATTAGTGTACTGCAGCGGTACGTTGATGTACGGCAATCACAGTTCGTCGGTATTGGAAGGCACAGAAGAACGCCCCATCGCCTATGCTCGCGCCTACGAGCGGGCGGAGCGGCCTTGGAAAGAAGGCTCTACTAAAATGGACATCAGAATAGCCTATCCGGCTTGGATTTATGGATCGGAATCTTGGTTTGAAGCCTTCTACTTGAGGCCCTTCAAAGCCACAGGAGCAGTGGCTCAAATAGGGTCGGGAGATGCGATGATGAATTTGGTACACGTCAGGGATGTAGCCGGCCAACTCCTTCATATCGCCTTGCATGGGGAGGCAGGGGGACGCTACAACGTATAT
>Ga0163109_10001185_pt1 | contig 20829 bp, 24 predicted proteins | sample CRUFie1St13metaG_FD_108704 | JGI IMG/M metagenome (GOLD analysis project Ga0163109, IMG submission 108704) | Marine microbial communities from the Costa Rica Dome - CRUD Field 142mm St13 metaG | ecosystem: Environmental > Aquatic > Marine > Oceanic > Photic zone | place: Costa Rica: the Eastern... | reverse complement strand
GTCTTAATAGTTAATTTAGTTCCATTCACCAGTCCTTCACCATCACCTAAACTCTTTCTCGATGGATCTGTTGCTTTTCTTCCTGGCCATCCAAACATCTTCTTTTGTTCATCTTGACTCATTCCACTTCTCTGTAAAGTATTTCCCCCTTTAACATATTTCGTCCACATAACACCCCATAATCTTTTCTTTGATCTATAATCCATTAAATAACCCCAAATAACACCACCATCCCAATCCATTGTTACATAATCTCCTTCTCTTATACCATCTGGTTTTGGTGGGTCTTGACCATAACAAGCTTGAGATGCTGCCTTCTTAGCAGCATACTCTCTAATATTCAATATTTCTTTATTTGCTGCTAAAACATACCCTTTTACCGTATTCGCATAGTCACCCATATCTCCCTTTATCAATCTTTCTTTCTCACTTCCTGTTATCTTATCAGGATGTTTTTTGCCAGCACTATCACAACCTTGCTCCTTAAATGTTTTTGACAAACACATCTTTCTTGCTTCTCTTGTTTTATCATTATAAGGAAACAAATATTTTGGGTCACACGGATCTACTGTTGCCTCTTTATTAAAACATAATGGATAATTTTTAATAACAGATACTACATCTCTACTCTGTGTCTTCTCAAATAGTTTTTTGAATTGTGCTCCAACATCTTTATATCCTACTCCTTTCTGATTCACTAAATCATCAAATGGTTTATTATACGGTTTCGTTCCTGTACATCCTGAATTTTTCCAAAGTTTCACATAACAATCTCTTGAATGTTTTCCTACTTCATGGTAAGGTGTTATACAAGGATGCTCTTTAGCAAATTTAGCGCATTGTGGTCCCTTTAATAATCCGCCACTATAATTACAAGTATCACTTGAATACTTTGGAACCATCTTATTTCCTACTTTCTTCATTGCCATTATCTTTCCTGTTGTTGGACAATAACCACATTTCTGCTCAGACTCACCATACAAATCCGCACAACTAATAATACTACTACATAAGGCTTGTTCTTGTAATTTTTCACATCCAGCCTTAGTATTTGAATACTTTCCCGGCTCACAAACATCTGTTAATGGTGCATCACCTTTCTTATTGGATGTTGTGTAAGCTCCTGATGATTGACAATAACCACATTTACCATCTGTTAAATCTCCACACTTCATTGCCATAATACATTGTTTTTGAGAGTCTGACATATCTGTTCCTTTAGCTACTTCAAGGTGTGTTTTTTCTAATTTTCTTAAATTACCAGACAAATCTACTGTATCTGTCCCTTCCCAACCGGCTTTTGATAAACTTTTAAATTGGGTTAATTCTTTACTAATATCTAACATACCTTTTGGGTCATCTTCTCTGTGTCCAAAATGAGACCCTCTGTCCTTTATATAATCCCTTTCCATCTTTGCTTGTTCATCAAATGCTGGCATATCAGCCATTCCCTCTTTTATATTATCTATAACCTTCCTTCTTTCACTCACCGTTGAACCTCCGTATGTTCTATCTTCGGGATTTCTCTTCATATTAGGAAAAGGGGTACATCTATGAACTTTCCAACATTCATTGTATATCAAATATATTAATATTGCTATTGATATTAATCCTAAAACTAAGAGTTTCATGTATATATTATTTATGGACATAATTAATTATCTAATATTTAATTAATTATTTAAAAGATACTACAATTTCGACTGACTCCCTTTTTATACTTTTTGATGCTGATACTGAAAGCTCTTCTCGTGTCTTTCTGGTTTGTTTTCCTTTCTCTTTTCTATTCTTTGTTGTACTATTTCTCTTATTCATATCGTTATTTATCTCATTATAATGTTTTTCTATGTAATCTAATATTTTGTTTTCTAATACCCACCTGAAAAAATTCAATTGTCCTATAGTTGTTTGAATCATACTATCCTTATTATAAGGTATTGTTATTCTATCCCATCTGCAAAATGGGTCAAATCTTTTTTTTGAGTAAGCTTTTAATTTCAATTTATAATCAATATATACTTTAAATCTATATTCCTCCCCTTGTGAATTTTTTAACATATAAACTGTAAAAAACTTCTTACTATAGTTGGTCGCAAACCAATCTATTAGTCTTAATGATATTTGAGATTCTCCATTTATTATCTTCAATATCTTTTCTAAATTGTTATTTTTGTTATAATACGCCAATAAATTATCCAATAATAGTGTATTTTGTGTTTGTAATGTTTGTTGTGACATATAACATTTATTATCCTTGTCTTTTTATATTATTATTTCTTTATTGTTTTTTAAAATTGCTCATCTTCGGCCTTAAAAACTCATCTTGGATTCTTAAATCTTCTAAATAATCATTTCCCACCATATATGGATTTATCGATATACTCGCTGATGGATCTCTACTGGCTATTCTATCCGATACTATTGATTTACCATTCTCTGCCTTTTTTATCATTGATGTCTCTAATTCACCTTGTTCAAATGTTGCCTTATTTTCTATCTGTGATTTATACATTAAATTATGTGTTCCTCTCCAACTACTAACTTTATAACTCATACTCATATTTATATAATGTTTATAATAATTATATAAATATTTTACTTATTTATATGTTATATGAAAGAAAATGATAAAAAAAAGTTATATGTTATAACTTTTTTGTTAGATTCAGGTTTAATATATTTATGCACAAAGAAAAAGTTACCTCGAATAGATAAATTATGGTGTTATACTACACTTTTATTACACTCTTCCTTTTATTACGGTTTATATAAAAATAATAGACCTCTTTTAGATAAATTACATTATTGGGTTTTTATTCTTCCCATATTATCTACAATTACCAAGACAATATACACTAAAATTTTATCTTTATTTTTAATTCTCCTGATTCAATATTTATGGATTATTGAAGATAAATGTATCTTAAATGAAGAAGGACAATCTTTGGGGTTTGGGGGTATTACCAGCATAACAACAGTAACATTAAATACCATATTGTCTTTTCAAATTGGTAAATTAATATAATTATATATATATATATGGACCTCCTTAAAAATACTTATTTTACAAAACTTCATGTTTATTCATTAGCTTTTTTCACTGTTACATCATTATTGGCATATATCATACCTCTTGCTAAGATTATTACTAATCAAAATAAATTGTTCAAAGAATACTATTATGATAATTTTAATGAAAATCTACTTTTTGATTTTTTCTTGGTAGGTTTTTATTTTATTGTATTTCATTATCTAAAAAGTATAACAAATTTAAATGACCATCTATTAATGACTCTTATTTGTTGTTCTATAGCTACTATTGCTTTTGTTTTAATTGTTCACGTTTTCAAAAATAAAAAATCCTTCTTTTATCGTTGGTTTACACAGGCTGGTTTGTTAAGAGCTTCAACTTACGACATTATACTTGTTAATTCTATGTTATTTCTTTATAATCATATCCTTAATAAACTATAATAATATATTTAAAGGTTCAATTTATTATTATATAATGTATTTTGATTTTGTAGACGATATGTCTGTTGACTTATTGGACTTAAGTAATATACACATTACACTATATTACATATTAATTTTATCTTTGATACACTTTTTCTTTGTACTTAGTATTTTTTTATTATTTTCATCTGTTTAGAAAATTTAAATTTCTCATCATCTAATGTTCCTCTTTTTATATTGCATTCTAAACAACAAATTACGACATTATCTTTATTATGCCCCTGGTCATTATCTAATCTATCTAATGTCCATTGTTTCTTCTCTCTTACATTTTCATACATTAACTTACATTCACTTCTACAATAATTACATCTTAATTTTGAAATTACTAATTTCTCTAATGTATCATCATATTTTATGAAATAATTCTCATCATATATTTCATTTTTTAAATCCTGTGTTTTATAACTTGATAATTTTCTTTGTACTTCTTTTTCTACAAATTTTCTTCCATCATATTCTTCATTTAAATATAATCTATTTAACAATTCAATTTGTTTTTTCATATCCATATCTTTAAAATAAGATATATTTTCCCATTTTTTTGATTCTAATCTTTTTCTATTTTTCTTTGGTACAAAAGCATCTATATTTTTTTTCCCCGTTATTAATATTTTCTTTGTCATATATGTATATAAAGAAAACAACATAAACTCTTTTCGTTATTATATATATATGAATGAGAATGTTGAAATTAAAGAACCTATAGAACCTACAGAATCTATAAAAAAAGAGAAAAAAATCGATGAATGTCTTGAGTTAAAAAATATTAAATATCAAACTATGCTAATACATAACAATAATTCTCCAAATATTACTGGAAAAGTTAAAAATATTGACAATTTCCTTCAAATGGAAAAACAACATAATCAAAAACAACCATGGTGTAAATTAGGTGATGGAACAAAAATTAGAAAGATAAATGAATATATTAACGAATACTCTACTAAAAATAAATTAAGTGATGAAGATAAAAAACAATTAAAAAAATATCTAAAAAAATGCATGGAACGAAAAAAATTACAAAGAGTTAAAGATGTTCAATATAATGTTACTACTCAAAAAATTATATCCATACCTGGTCTAATTTATCATAAAGAAAAAAATAAATTCACATTAAAAAATACAGATAAAAAGGGTTCCACCCTTAAATCTTTAGCACCAAAAAGAAGAAAAAAGAAAAAGAAAAAGAAAGAAGACGCAAGTGACAAAACAAAAGATAAATCTGGAAAGGAATAAATATTATAAAATTGATATAAATATTAATACATTTATATCAATAATTAATATATGCGAATATGTGCGAACGAACTCCCCCAACTTGAAAATCTTGTAAATAAACTTACTGTTACAGAAAACACAGATTTTAAAGATACCAATGATTACTACGATCTTAAAGAAACAATATGGTCTTTCGTCGATGATTATGTTAGAGATAATATTGAAAATTATAAAGATAAACATTTCGACGAAATGGTTCGTGAGGATGTATATAATTCTATGTATACTTGTTATTTTGAAACATTCAATGAGTTAGAATTAAAAATAGATATTGATGAAATAATCGACGAAGTTGTTGAAACATATTTTATAGTTCACAATAACCCTCGTTCTTATAAAACATCTTTCATACATCACGAACCTGATTATGATAAGATTGATAAACTGCTCGAATATTATAAAACACAAGAACAACCAGACCAAAAAACTGACGAATGGTATAAATTTAGATATGAAGGACTAACAGCAAGCACTATTTATAAATCCATCGATTCTCAAGCCAATCAAAACAGTCTTATTTATGAAAAATGTCAACCTGTTAAAATACGTTCTAATAGTGTCAATATTAATTCCGCTTTTCACAATGGTCATAAGTATGAACCTTTATCTACCATGTTATATGAATCTTGGAATAATACTATTGTTGGTGAATTCGGTTGTATTAAACATAAAAAATATCCTTTCTTGAGAGCATCCCCCGATGGTATAAATATTGATAGAAATAGTCCTTTATATGGAAGAGCAGTAGAAATAAAAAATCCTGTTAGTAGAAAACTTACTGGAATACCTAAAAAGGAATATTGGGTTCAAATGCAATTGCAGATGGAAGTTTGGGACTTGGATGAATGTGATTTCTTTGAAACAGTTTTTCAAGAATACGAAACAGAAGAAGACTTCTACGCCGCCGGCGAATTATTCAACAAAACTAAAAAAAATAAATGCAAAGGAGTTATTGTAATGTTTAATGATGGCGAAAAACCTATTTATGAATACTGTCCTCTCGAATATACAAAAGACCAATTTGATAAATGGTATGATGAAATTATGGAAAAACATGAAAATCACTCTTGGATTAATAATATCTATTGGTATTTGCAAGATTATTCATTAGTTTTGTGTCCAAGAAATAAAAAATGGTTTCAACGCGTTTTCCCACAAATGGAATTATGTTGGAATACTATTCTTAAAGAAAGAATTTCTGGATTTGACCATCGTAAACCTAATAGAAATAGGAAAAAAAATGTAAAACCTTCTCCAAAGCAAATAATTAAAATACCTACTCAATCTTTTGACGAAATATCAGTTTGAGTTTTCGCTATAAACCAGCCTATCCTACCTTCTTGTATTGCTGGAATACACATTTCCGGCTTTTTTACTGGACTCTTTTCCATTCCATAAGGACACATATTCGGTTTAAAATCAGTCCCCCCACAAGGCGATTTAGATTGTCTATTATTTGTATATTGCTTATAAGATTGCACGTGTGATTTAGGAACTTTTTGTGCTTGTTCATCATAACTTATTATTTCTGGTGCTCTACGATTATATATGCTATCCAATAATAAAGAATTATGTGCTTCTGGAAAATGTCCTGAATCCGTAAATCCTTCTTTCATTATTTTTTTACTTTTTTTCTTCATATCCATATATCCAACAACTATCGTAACTATCCCTAAAATAAATCCTATAATTAATGCCCATTCTATGTATTGTATATTTTCTATCGATATCATTATGTATATATATAAATCATGAAATAATTAAATAATTATAACTATTTAAATATTTCCATTATAATAATATATTATGTCTCAATCTCAGGAAGAATGTGTACTTAAGAGAAATGGTTCCACCGAAATCGTTTCTTTTGATAAAATTTTGAAACGTATTAAAACGTTAGGTGATGAAGCTGGAGGATTATCCATTAATTATACTACTCTATGTCGAAAAATAATTGATCAATTATACAATAAAATTCCTACTCGTGAAATTGATGAACTTACCGCACAACAATGTGCTTCATTATCTACTACCAATGATGATTATGGTGTGTTAGCCAGTAGAGTTCTAATTTCTAATCATCAAAAAAATACTGATGAAGATTATTCTGTAGTTGTAAAAAATTTATATAATTATGTTGATATACACGGCAAACATCATCCGTTAATAAGCGAAGAATTAAAAGATATTGTTTTAAAACACATCGATGAAATTCAATCATGGTTTCGTTATGATAGAGATTATCTATTAGATTATTTTGGTTTCAAAACTCTTGAACGCGCTTATCTTATGAAAATAAATGGTGTAATCGTAGAAAGACCACAACATATGTGGATGCGTGTAGCTATTGGTATTCACGGTAATGACCTCCAAGCAGCTAAATTGACTTATGATTTAATGAGTCAAAAATATTTTACTCACGCAACACCAACACTTTTCAATGCTGGCACACCTCGTCCTCAAATGTCTTCCTGTTACTTATTGGCTATGGAAAACGACAGTATAAATGGAATATATAATACATTACACGATTGTGCTTCTATTAGTAAATGGGCTGGTGGAATAGGTCTTCATATACATAATATCAGAGCAGAAGGCAGTCATATTAGAGGAACTAATGGAACAAGTAATGGTATAGTTCCCATGTTGCAAGTATTCAATTATACCGCAAGATATGTTGACCAGGGAGGTGGTAAAAGAGCTGGTTCCTTCGCTATTTATCTCGAACCTTGGCACGGTGACATCGAAGCTTTCTTAGATATGAAAAAAAATCATGGGGACGAAGAATTAAGAGCTCGAGATTTATTTTATGCTCTATGGGTGCCTGATTTGTTTATGGAAAGAGTACGCGATGATAAAGAATGGACATTAATGTGTCCTGATAAATGCCCTGGTCTTAGTGATGCTGTTGGAAATGAATTTAAAACATTGTATGAAAAATATGAAAGTGAAAACAAAGGTATTAAAGTTGTTAAAGCCAGAAAAATATGGTTAAAAATTCTTGATAGTCAAATGGAAACTGGTGTACCATATTTACTATTCAAAGACCACGCTAACAATAAATCTAACCAAAAAAATCTTGGAACTATTAAAAGTAGCAATCTATGTTGTGAAATTATGGAATATAGTGATGATAAAGAAACTGCTGTATGTAATTTAGCATCTATCGCATTAGGTAGATTCGTTACATATGGTAATTTTAATAAACAACCAAGTATTAAGGTTTATACTAAAAATAATTGTAAATGGTGTAGAAGAGCAAAAAAATGGTTAAAAATTAGAAATATTGAATATAATGAAATACTTCTACAAGATGAACAACTCGAACAATTCAAAGCTGAACACGGCGTTCAAACAGTCCCTTTAATTTATATTAATGATTCAAAAGTTGGTGGATTTACTGACCTTAAAAAATCCTCAGCCTTTATACCGGTATTTGATTATGATATGCTACATCAAATTACTAAAGTAGTTACCGAAAATCTTAATAGAGTTATAGATAAAAACTTCTATCCCACCGATAAAACACATACAAGCAATATGAAACATCGTCCAATTGGTATTGGTGTTCAAGGCCTTGCTGATACTTTCGCTTTAATGAATGTTCCTTTCCATTCAGACGAAGCTAAAATTATCAATTCGCAAATATTTGAAACTATTTATCACGCCGCATTGGAAAAAAGTATGGAATTATCTAAAGAAAATGGATCTTATGAAAGTTTCGATGGCTCACCAGCAAGTAAAGGTATTCTACAATTTGACATGTGGGGAGTATATCCTACAAGATATCCATGGAATGTATTAAAAGAAAAAATTAAATTAAATGGCCTTAGAAATTCATTATTGGTAGCTCCTATGCCTACCGCTTCTACCAGTCAAATTTTAGGATTTAATGAATGCTTCGAACCTTTTACAAGTAACATTTATTTAAGAAGAACATTAGCTGGTGAATTCGTAATGGTTAACAAATATTTAATGAATGAACTTCAAGAAATTGACCTTTGGACAGATGAAGTAAAAAATCAAATTATCAAATACAATGGTTCTGTTCAGGAAATCGAAGCTATTCCAAAACATCTCAAAGAAAAATACAAAATTGTTTGGGAAATCCCTATGAAACATTTGATTGATATGAGTGCTGATAGAGGCGCGTTCATCTGCCAAAGTCAATCATTAAATTTATGGATGAAAGACCCCGATTATCAACGTTTAACAAGTATGCATTTCTATAGTTGGAAGAAAGGACTTAAAACTGGTATTTATTATTTGAGAACTAAGGCAAAAGCAGCACCACAACAATTCACAATCGAACCTGATAAAAAACCCGTTGAAGAAGAGGAAGAAGAGTGTTTGATGTGTGGATCTTAAATTTAATCTTGCGTTAAATCTATTATATTTAGAAATATCTTAAAAAAAAAATAAAATATTTCGTAATTATATAATGTTGAAGCAATGTGGTGGTGGTAAAGCTAAAATGGGCTCCAAGTCCAAACCTTACTCAAGCAAAGCTAAAGCTATGCGTAGTCGCAGACGTGTATGTTACTACAAAAAGAAAGGTAGAACCTTGAAACTTAAGAAAAAAGCAAAGAAAAGCAAAAAGAAGAGTCGTCGTCGTCGTCGTCGTTAATTTAGCAAAATTATATTTATAGTTATTATAAATATGATTTATTTAGTTCCTTCAGAACAATATGCTTATTACGTAAGACTCAGTGGTAGATTGGCTCTAAAATTATGGGGTTCATTTGAACATGAACCTATTAACGAATCCATTGATAGTTGATAACTTAATAATGCCACAACATTCGAAATGTTGTTGCTTTATTCAACTCAGCATTATCATCTATATTATAAGTTAATATATACCTTCTTTGTTTTATAGTGTTTCTCCACGGCTTCATTATTAAATTATATTTTTCTTGTTCTTTTTCATACATTGTAATATCGTAATGATTTTTTATATTATCTGAAATAGTAACCAAATATTTAGCAAAAAATCCTCTACCAGATATTAAATTCTCTGCTCCTAAAATAATTTTTATATCTTCTTTTAATGTATTTTTAGTATAAATAATATTATCATATAATTCCATCAATTTATCTATAACAGGATTTGCTTTATTTTCACTAACAATTATAATTCTCTTTTTGTTCGCTTTATTCAACATTTTTATGTAATAATCCAACGGCATAGGAATATACGCCGGATGAGGAAATCTACAAAACATGTCTCCACTTCTAATGTGGACTACAACTGTATCACTATTTAATTTAGGTATATCCTTCATAATAAATGCCTTTTTCAATAAATCTATCTTTATTTTATTATCTTTATTAAATACTCCCTTTGGAAAAGATGATTGAAATGATGGAGGGAAAAAATGTGTTGCATCCTTTATAATTTTATCATTTTCAAATTTATTGAAATATTCTTCTATAATTTTTAAATCAAAATAAACTCCGCCAAATTCATTTTTATCTTTTATAACAAAAGATACATTATGTTTATAAAACAAAGCTATATCTATTATATTCGATAATTGTGCTATATTATTGCCTAAACCACCAGACCATTTTTCAATAATTAACATATAAAAATAAAAAAGATTATATATTAATAATCATATGTTAAAAATTGCTCATAGAGGTAGTGTAAATGGTAAAGTTAAGGATTATAGGGGTAATACAACATACTATAAATTCCCTGATAACTCTATGCTATCTTACATAAATGCAATTGACGAAAAATTTGATATGATAGAATGTGATGTATCACTCACATCTGATAATGTTTTAATTATGTTTCATGATAGTCATGTTGGTTCTACCCCCGTTCATAAAATCTCATACCAAGAAATGAAAAATAAATTTAAACATTTAATTACATTTGATTATTTTTGTAAAAATGTTTACCCAAAAATTCCTATTTTATTAGATATTAAAGGTCAAAATGATACTGCTATTCATATTGTTGAATATTTTAAAAAAACTAAAATTGGCCTCTCTAATTTTTATATTAGTAGTTTTAACCGCAATCATCTCGTTACTATTCACAATTTTAATAAAAATATACCTTTAGGTGTTATTTACGATGGTGTTATGTTAGATATTGAAAAAACTTTCTTAATTGGTTTTTTAAAATTAGCTTTTGTTAGTATTGATTGGAGAGATTTAAATGAAAGAGAAATAAATTTCTATAAAAAACATAATATCTCTGTTTTTTCTTGGACTAATAAAAATCATATCACCAGACGAGCATATCCTGATAATATTGACGGTATTATAACTGATTATATGTTTTAATAGGTATAACGTTTTTGACATAACGCATTATAATAAGCTCTCAATCCGGAATCTTCTCTCAATACGTCCTTATCATACTTCATTTTATAAAAACAACGAAAACACACAAATATATCTACAAGTGAATTGTGTAAATTCGTTGGATTGTTTCTAAATAAATGATGATGTAATTCTTCCAATGTTGGCCATTTATATGTTACATTTCCATTTGGCCACACCTTCTTTATTTTACATATATTTGTACTATTCTTCATTGTACAATATTTCTCGCCACGATATTTATCCATATAATTATGTATTCCGTTTCTTGAAAATTCACATTTTATGATATTGTCATCAAATGCTATATTATGTGCTATTATCGCGTCACATTTAGATATACTGTTGCCAAACTCTCTCAATATATCTGTCATTGTATATTCTGAATTTTGAGATATTTCCTTAGTAATTCCATGTTTTTCTATTGACTTTTCGCTTATCTCTATATCCGGATCTATCCTTATAATCCTATCTTTGTCTTCTATAATACCTCCCTTTTCTGTATCATATACCAACCAACTAATCTGAACTATATGTGGCCATAAATCGTGTTTATACCAAGGTGCTCTCGAACCTTTAGGTAATCCTGTTGTTTCTGTATCAAATATGCAAAATCTCATGTTATTCTTAAATTAAATTAATTTAATATATTAATTCAATTTTAATAGTTTTTACATATCCCAAATGTCTTTCTATGCCATTCGCTTATACCATATCTTTTTATCCCTTGTATATGCTTCTTTGAACCATATCCTTTATTTGATGCTATTCCGTATCTCTCATCTAATTCAGGATTATTTTCACACAATTTATCTATATATCTATCTCTTTCTGTTTTTGCTAATATTGATGCTGCTGCTATCGAATAATACGAATCATCCCCACCTACAACACAGTTACAAGGTATCTCCTTTCCATATTGCGTATCATCATGATAAGGTGTAAAATAATTACCATCCACTAATAAAAATTCTGGTTTTATATCTAATCTCCTTATTGCTTTATGCATCGCCTCTTGTGTCGCATGTAATATATTTATTTCATCTATTCTCTCCGCCGTACTAAAAGCTACCGACCAATCCAACGCTACATCTTTAACATATTCCTCACAACTTGGTAATTTTTTTTTAGATATTCTTTTACTATCTTTTATCATATTTTCATCATAATTTAATTCTGGATGCAATACTACAGCAGCAGCATACACTCTTCCAAATAATGGTCCTCTACCCGCTTCATCAATTCCTGCTTCTATTAAACTTTTCAAGTAAAAAGGGCGTAACATTTATATTAATTAAATAAATTATCTTTAATTAATATTTATTTACAGTTATTATGTTGTTCTTCGCTCGTTCCACTACATACTCTCCTATGTATTGCTGCTCTATTACTCGCACTTACACCACCGATTCCTCCTATTAGTGCTCCTCTACGCGCAACATTCGTTTTATTACAAGCAACTTTTATAGCATTCGGTGCTTTTGGACAATACGCTTTCGCATTTTTCTTTCTTATTGGTCCATTAAAACCGTTTTTCACTCTACCATGAGTTAGGGCTGGCATTATATAATTTAACAAGAAATTTTATTCTTGATAATTAATATATAATGAAACTTAATAAAATGCATTTATTTGCCATCGTTATATTAGGATTACTAATTGGTAGCATGGGTTTAGTTGGTAGTTTAGGAATTCACGAACAATATCAAAATATTAACAAACCCTCAAAAAATCCAGATTTTGTTTGTAGAGAAATACCTAAAAAACAACCAAGAGATATTGAGTTAGGTCATTACGCAAGAACTAATGATATGACTGCTTGTCCTAAAGATGACCACGTTCACGCCGGTTTATTGCCTGACAGAACTAAAAAAATTCTTAGTCACGCACAAGATGACTCCAATAATGTTGGCGGAACCACTAATATGACTCAAGACCAACAATTACTCGCTGCTACCTTATATTCAGACCAAAAAAAGATGGACCCCATCACCGATGATGAATTAAAAGATTACATCGCTTCTGGTATGGTTGACGTTCAAGAAATGCTTCGACAAGGCAACAAAAAAGAATCTTTCGGTAATAAATCTCCTTCTGAAAGTGAAGTACAACAAGCTATTAGCCTTATGAGAAAACAATTATCTTCGGCTACTGATAATGAAAAAATTCAAATGAGAAAAGAAGCTCGTTTTATGATTAAATTAAAAGAATTGAGTGAAGACCAAGAACCAGCTAAAGCTGATGAATTACAACCATGGAACAAAAATAAATCTCAATGTAGTAGCTTTAAACCTAAATATGGTTGCCTCAACATTAAAACTGATGACTACAATCCTGTTAATAGCGAAAGATGTGGTTCCAATAGTTTAGAAGGACATAGAAATAGATATACACATCAAACTACCAGAAACATGATTCCTCAGGGAAGACAAGAAGACTACATATTAAAAACAAAAATCGTTCCTCCTGTATGTCCTAAATGCCCTGATTGTCCAGCACTCGAAGATGCTATTAAACTTTTACAAAAAAAACAAGAAAAAACTGATGATGATGGTGTAGAAGAAGAATTAAAAAACAATGAATTGGAAGATTCTCCTAATGATTTAGCAATTAAAAGAGAAAAGCAAAGAAGAACTCCTGAAGGACAAAAAAGTCAAGATCCAGCACAAAATGCACCTGGTATAAAAGAAGCTGCCGAAAGACACGAACCTAAAAAGAAAAAAGCCAAAAAAGGCGATACCAGACCTATTCCTTCTTCTGGAGGAAAAGGTGCGGGTTATCCCAATGAAGGTGCGTTCGCTGGCAATTCCTCTTTCCCAATTCCATTCTTAAATAGTTTTGCCGCATTTGGTCGTTAATTAATTATTATTTAAAATGATAAATAATAATTATCTTCTTCTACGTCTTTTCTTTGTACGTTTTCTTTTTTTTCTATTTTTTTTCTTTTTTCTTCTACGTCTTTTATTTTTACCGCCCATTGTATTCCTTCTTTGTATCTCAACAACTTTTTCTAACATAATAGAAGTCTCTGGAATACCATTTCTTCTGAGCCTTCCCCACACCATGTTTAATGTATTATTTTTATCATTTTCCGTAAATTGCATAGATGTCTCGCCTTCCTTGGTTACTACATATACTCCATCCGGCTTTTTTTTCGCAATTTTACATCCCCGTATTGTATATAATTGATATCTTTCACCAAGAGAACCACATTCCTTCTCGTAAGCAACTACATATACATTAAATTTTTTTGCTTCATCAGTCAAATCATTTTTTACATCTTTAAATAATTCTATAGTTTTATCTTTCATAATTGGTGGTAATTTCGAGAGTTTTGGATGGTCTTTTGCCATGTTTTTAAACTTACCTACAACACCCAATACAGTGGCCTCTTGAGGAGGTTCCGTTGGAGGCTCTTTGAACTTCCCCCCACATGCTGATTCATCTTTCATCTCGTCAATATCTCGTGCCGGTTTACCACCCATACCAAACATGTTTGCTTTCACACCTATATTATCTTTCCCATACCATATACAATCATTGCCGCTACCTCTTTTACTACGACGACTGCGTTTTCTTGTCTTTCTTTTTCCCATATATATTAACTAAATATTAATTAAATATTAATATATTTATCCAAGATTTCTTTTCTTAATACATTGTTCATCCATTTGAAACGTTTTCACTTTTTTGTCTTTTGGGACAATCTTTATAACGCATTTCGCTTTCTTTCCAAACAAAGGTTCAGTACATCCCTTTTCCTTCTTTCTTTTGCGCGTTTTTCTTCTTTTCTTCATAAGCATAATTTTTGTTTTTGGTGGATTCTTTGTACAACGCGATCTAAAATGTTCATATCTATCTCTTACTTGTTCATATGATAAACCTGATTTTTTATGAAGCATTTTATTCACTTCTTCATGTAAATCATACATCCAACGAGAAAAATTCTCTCTATTTTTTAAAGCTTTACTATTTAATGGAATAGATTTCAAATTTTTAGGAAAATTTTTTCTACAATGCCCACACGGTAAGACATTTCTCAAATTCATTATAAATTTTTTATAATCTTTCTTATGCTTTTTTGTAGGCTTAACTGGATAATTAAAACTCATCGTATGTAAAGTGTGCCATAGACTTGGACCCCATACTGTTGTTAACATTCCATCGCCACTCTCATAATCTGATTTAGAATAAGGTCCTTTTTTAAGTGTCTTATTATATTTTTTCTTTGTTTTTTTTATATTTTTTCTCGTTTTCATTAGATATATATATTTATTTTAGAAAAAAAGTTATACCAAATTTTTATCGTTTCTTATATAAGAAATTAATTTATTTGTGTGACCATAATTTTTACTTTTTAATTTAACATTATATTTATCAGCCCATAATTTTTTATAGAAATCCTTATCATTATTATATTGTTGAATATCTACGAAAGTAATTTTGCCTTTTTTATCAATATAATACATTATATCTTATATTGTTGTTTTCTTTAGATTCGTTTAAAATATATTCAATAAATGTTATTTAGATATATATGGGATTCTTAGAAGATAGACTTAAACAAGTTGGCGATGGAATCGGTAATGTTGGATCATCTTGGAATTTAAAATCAACTATTATGATCATCGTATTAACTGCCATTTTTATAGGTGTTGGTTATTACATTTATATAACATATATTCAACCTACAATGAAACCGACATATGTTGCTAATAACGAATTTCAAACAGATGAAACTGTTGCTGCTGCTGAAGCCGAATCTAAACAAGTAGGAAATAAACGCGCTGAATTTTATTTATTTTACACGGATTGGTGTCCTTATTCTAAAAAGGTTCTACCTATTTGGGATTCAATACAAGCCAGATTTAATGGTGAAGTAAATGATTCTGGATATGTTATTGATTATATTAAAATTAATGGTGAATCACAAGCAAGAGAATTGGAAAAGTTTCAAGAAAATTATTTGAAAGACGCTGCTAAAGATAAAATAGACGGTTATCCAAGTATATATATGGTTAAAGATGAACAAGTTGTTGAATTTGAAGCTCAACCTACTGAAGATACATTAACTGAGTTTATCAACACTATGTTTTAATTTTTCTGTTATATACTTATAAGCTATAACACTACCATGTTCTATTAATTCACGTCTTGATTCTTTACTATCCATTACTGATACAAACTCTCTAATATCAACCTCCTCCTTCTGTATATCAATTGTATTTTTAAAAGACAAATCATCCATTAATCTTCCTTTTGCTATCGTTTTTTTTATGAATATTGAAATAAACGGTAATAATGTTGCATTTTCTTCTAATTTCTCATTTAATGGTCTTATCTTACATAACTTTCTTATACATATCGTTTTATCTCCCTCACATTTCTCTAAACACTGATCTATTGGACAATCTACTTCTATCCCCCCATCTACGTAATACGAACCTTTATAATACAGTGGTTGAACTAAAAAAGGAAATGTTGCTGACATATGCACACCCTTTATCACCTCCAAATCAGGTGTATTAATATGATTAAAACATTCGTGTTTCCAATTATTGACATTTAAAGAATACATATGTAGTTCTATTCCTGTTTTTTCATACATTTCCATGAATGTTATTGTACTTTTTAATCCACACGACCTGAATGGTGCTATTAATGCATCTTCAAAACACGATGTATCTAAAAGTCCTTTTGTATTATTAAAATTTATCAATCCATCTGTAAACGCACCCTGTAAATATTTCCCCCACGGTTTATTTATAGCATAATTTACAAATTCATTCCAATCACACTTCGCTGCTATCATTGCTCCTATGACCGCACCAGCACTCGTCCCATATACCCTCTTTATATTATTCATCTTGATATAATTCGTTTTAAATAATTTATCTAATACCCCTATATAAGTAAATAAATCTTGAGCTCCTGAACCTATAACTATATTCTCTATCATTATATTAATATTTCGTTTTTTTTTATTTCTTTTTTTCTTTATTTAATTTACATGGATATTCACGCTGAAAAATTAAATTTAGATGAATTATATCGTGAAAAAAAAATGAGACAAGACAATAAACTTAAAATTTATAATCGTATTCTAAAAAGAGTTCACGACAAAATTAAATATGTTAGTCGTCAAAGAAACTCTTTATGTTTTTGTTCTTATGTCGTTCCTGAATTCCTACTTGGTGTCCCAAAATATGATTCATCCGCTTGTATCGCTTATGTTATTGAAAAACTTGTTGATAATGGATTAGCTGTTAAATATGTTCATCCAAATTTATTAATGATATCTTGGACTCACTATATCCCTCCACACGAAAGAAGAGAATACAAAAAACAAACCGGTATCACTATCGACGGGTTTGGTAATGTTAAACAAAAAAAAAGTGATTCTAATAATAATAATGACCCTAATTCTTTGCTCGCAAAAGATAAAAAAGTCAGTATTAAGAAAAAAGATACCAACTTTAAAGATATTAACACTTATCAGCCTCAAAATAACATCATATACAATAACGACCTTATGAAAAAAATTGAAAATTCCATTACTAAAACTGATTAATCCACTGCATTTTTTCACTTTCAAAACTACTTTTTATTTTCATCACCATTTATGATAATAAAAATGAAAAAAATCAAAATCGCAAAAAATGACTGCATAAATTTTTTTTTTCGACAAGTTGAAATTTTTATTATGAATTATGATAAGAAAATCGTAAAAAATCAAAATCGGGAAATTTGTTACCATTTTTAACGTTTTTCAGAGTTGCAAAACACTTGTTACCATAACATCGTAAGAAAATAAAAATCTTCAAAAAGTCATCCCTTAATCGAGTGGAAAACTTGAAATTAAATTTTTTGTGTCTTACCATAAACCATCTAAATGGGTCTTTTTTTAATGTCAGAAAATAGTGTTAGTGAAGAGACAAAGTTGCAAATTTTTTATTTCAAAACTCAAATTCTGACATTTTTTTTATGTCAGATTTGGAGATTCTGAATGAAAACCAAACCCCAAAATACCCTTCAACTAATAATTGAAACCAAGATGTAGAGAAATTTTGAAAAATCACAAAATAATTTTGTTACCATAGAAAAAAAACCAACTTAAAAATAAAATATATTTTTATATAAATGGAAAAAAAAGTCATCACAAAAGTCATCACAAATAGAAAAACATACAGACGTACAAAACAATATGTTTGTAAGTTTTGTGACTATCATACGCAGTTAAAAGGTGATTATACTAAACATTGTAAAACCAAAAAACACATGAAAAAAAAGTCATCACAAAAAGTCATCACAAATCCAGAAAAGTCATCACATTTAGAAAAAATGTCATCTCAAAAAAAAACGAACCAAAACGAACCAAAACGAACCAAAAACGAACCAAAAACGAACCAAAACGAACCAAGTGATAAATTATTACGGGAAGTAATAAAAGAACAACAACAACAAATAAAAACATTAATTGATGTTGTAAAAGAGATAAAATCAACTGGTTCAACAACAAATAATACGAATTGTAATAATACTATTATAAACAATCATATTACGGTAGATGTATATTTGGGAGACCATTGTAAGAATGCTTTGAATATAAAGGATTTTGTAGACCAAATACAAGTCCAATTGGAAGATTGTGTATATCCATCATCAAAATTAGTAAAAGACAACATAGTTTCAAATCTTTTTATTGATAATTTGAAAAAATTACCAGATGAAGAAAGACCAGTTCATTGTGCTGATGCGAGAAGAGGTAAATTTTTTGTTAAAGATAAGGACGAATGGACAGAAATGCAAAAAGAAGAAGAATATAATCCATTGGATCAACAAATAGGTAGATTAAAATATAAAGTATATGGTGCGGCGGCAGACGCCGAAGAGAAAGGTTTGATTAATGAAGATAAAGTACAGAAAATAAGAGATGCTTGTGAAATAAATAAAGATCCTACTAATATAAATAATAAGATTTTAAAGAATATAGCAAGCGATTGTAGTATTCATGATGCACGTAAGAAAAAGAGCTTAGAGAATATTGATTGAGGAAGTATAAAAATAATTAATTAGAATAATTAATTAATTATTTGTTTACTGACGCCATTAATCTATCCATATACCAACCGTAATTATCACCTAATTTAGTCTTCAATTCTTGTTCAAGTTCCATGGCTTTTTTCTCTCTCTCTTCTTGTATTTTCTTTTGTTCTTTTGCCCACTGAGCAGCATCGTCTTCGGTGTAAGGAGCAGGTTTTTCTTCTTCAGTAGGTTTTTCTTCAGTTTCGGCAAGAGGGTCGGGTTTTTCTTCGACAACAGGAACATCATTAACGGTAACATCTTCAGCTTTGGCGACGGGTGCTTCATATTTTTCTTCTTCTTTGGGTTTTTCTTCAGGCTTGTCTTCTGTAGTTTCTTCATTTTGTTCAGTTTCTTTTTCTTCTTCAGTTACAATTGGAACATCAGTAGCACCAACAGCATCAGGAGAAGGAGTAGCATCACTTTTTTGTGACATATCATTTTCAAGCATAGCATCGCGTTTTTTTTGAAATCTATCCATTCTATTTTCAGCATTGATAAGCATTCTTTTTTTAATAATAGCTTCTAACATATTAAGACCTTCTTGGAAGTCATTTTCACAATCAACATATAATTGAATGATAATATCTCTTGTTTTTGGGATAAGTTCATCAAGTTTTTCATATGTAAGTTCGGGGTCAATGGTTAATTCTTTAACATTGGTTTGAGGGTCAATCCAGTAAGCGAACATTTCATCTAATATAGCTACAAGTTTTTGTTCATTTTGTTTGTTTTTCATAGTCATATCAGATATATGTTTGGCATATTTTTGAAATAAATCAAAATCTTTATGATTTGGTGTAGCGTGATATGATTTTGACCATGGACTATCTTTTTCATTACATAAAGGTTGGTTATGGAAATCTTTTAATTTAATGTCTGAGAATTTTTTAATTTCAGGATTCATTTTATCGGTGGCAGCGAAAGTTTTATAAAATTTTTCAACATCAGCATCATATTGTTTTTGAGATTTATCGCTTTTTTTGTCAAAAATACCTTTTTTATAATTGTAAACATCAAAATATAAAGCTTCTAATTCAGGAATACCAATTTCATCGGTTAATGCTTTAGTGACGGCTTCATCGTTATGGTTTTCAGTTTCTTCGTTCTCTTTTTTAAGTTCTTCTTGTTCTTCATTTTGTATTTTTTGTAGTTCTTCCTTAACTTCAGTGGTTACCTTACTTTCTTCTTTATTATCACCATCATCTTGAACGGGTGGTTCATCGGCGGCTAAAGTGGGACTTTCTTCAACTTTTTCTTCTTCATCGTCACTATCATTGGTTTTAGCGGTTATAAGATGAGGAGTAGTAGGAGGAGGAGGAGGAGGGGAATCTTTAATACTTTCAGCTTTACTAACGATTGAGCTGGCTAAATCTTTACTTTTTTCAGTAACATTAGAAAGAACATCTTTAGTTTTTTCAGTTGTATTGGACATCATTTCCTTGGTAGAATTGATAGTATTATCCATAAAACTATTAGCTTTATTGGCTATATTTTCAAAAAATCCAGGGGATGAGTCTTCTCCACCACCAACCTGAATATTATCTTTTTTAATATTCATATCGCAATTTTTTGCTTTAATAAGTATATTTTGGTCAGTATTATGAATAG
>Ga0163109_10001184_pt1 | contig 20837 bp, 17 predicted proteins | sample CRUFie1St13metaG_FD_108704 | JGI IMG/M metagenome (GOLD analysis project Ga0163109, IMG submission 108704) | Marine microbial communities from the Costa Rica Dome - CRUD Field 142mm St13 metaG | ecosystem: Environmental > Aquatic > Marine > Oceanic > Photic zone | place: Costa Rica: the Eastern... | reverse complement strand
TAGTGGACGAATTTCGCGCGCCATTTGTGCCGTGGGTGATAGTAGGATCACAGAGTCTACGTCCTCGCGTCGGCGTGCTTGTGTATCTACCGGTGCATCAAAGGCGCGCTCGACCTCTTCTATTCTTGCCTCGCTATTTAACGTCGCCAGGCTCCTCGCGATGGTCAAATTATCTGTTTCGTTGGGGGTGGTGAGCGCGGTTTCTCTGAGCCTCCCACCAAAGGCATGCCATGAGGCTGAAAAAGCCCCTGTCATACGATTTCCCCAAGCGCTGTCAGGTGCAACTATTAGGGGATTTCGAAGTCCTTCAGCCCACGCTAGGTGCGCAAGTTGCTCGGCCTCGTCCTCGGGCGCAAGACTCATGCTGAGTATTTGCCATTCCGAATCCGTTTGATCCGGCGATGCGCTTGTCTGTGCACGTCGGTTGAGTGCCAGGACTGGAATGGGTAGTTCGTCAGCACTTGCAAGCTCCGCGACACGCTCTTTCGTCAATGGACCTATTACAAAATCAGCGCCTAATTCTAGGGCTTCGACATAGGCTGCCTTTCCTGTCACAGCGGCCTCGGTGTCGATAGTGATAATATCGGGGCGTAGGCTAGGGTCTCGATAATTTTGGAAGACGCCCTCTACAATACCATCCAATGCGGTTTCACCGACGGCTTTTAGGCGGCCACTGAAAGGAAGTAGCACGGCGATAAGGCTGGGCGGCTCACTCTCTAGCCAAGTTTGTAATCCTGAGGGAAGCGATGATGGGCGAAGCTTCATTTGAGAATTTCCGCTAAGCCATTTTTGTACTGCGGGACGTCCCTGACGATAGGCACGATTCAAGGACAACCAAGCATGCCAGTTGCTGGCTGGTTCAGTTCGGCGAAGCTCAGAAGTGAGTCGCTGTTCGGTGGCCTGTGACAGCAGATCGAAAATGGTCGAAGACGTGACAGAGCGGTTGTTCGGCGCTTGAAATTCCAATCGGTTGAGGGCCACTTTCGCTGCATCAACTGGCTGGCCACTCTCCCATAGCCTTCGTTGCCGCTCCGCCAAGAGTGCATCAACCTCCGCGTCGTTATCTGGAACAAGTGTGCCGAGTAGCCGGTTTGAGTCGTCGATATCACCTTTTAACCACAGAAGTTGAGAACGAATAAAGGTATCGGTTTTTAGTGAAATGAGCTCTTTGTCCACCGCATCCAGCTCCGTCAGAGCGAAAAGCCATCCGTGCTCCCGGGCAATTTGCCTGTTCCAGGAAATAATGCGCACATCAAGCTGATTCTCTTCATAGTCCTGTTTCTCGATTTTGTCTCTCGATGGCATGAGATACGTGTTCACTGGTTCGCCAAGCTCTGGTGGCGCGGGTGGTGGCGTGGTGCAGGACGCGATCAACATGAGCCCCAGTGCCATCGTCACAGATCGGTGCAGTAGCGCAGGTAAAGTGCGATTATGCGTTACGCTCGTTGAATATTTTGATTTCATTACATGAGAGTCGTCTGGTTTCCGCTGATTGTACGGAGAGGAGCGTGAATTGAAAGCCGCATTGTATGTTGTGCCCACACCTATCGGGAACATCGGTGATATGACTCTGCGGTCCGTCGAAGTGCTGCAGGCCGTCGATATGATTGCAGCGGAGGATACGCGGCACTCGCGAACGCTGTTGAACCACTACGAGATTACGACACCGGTCATCAGCTTTCACGAGCACAGTAGCGAAAGTACAGCTATAGCGCTTGCCGAGAGAATTATGCAAGGCGAGCGGATTGCACTGATCAGTGATGCGGGTACGCCTTTAGTTTCGGATCCCGGCTTTCAACTTGTGCGAGCGGTCCAAGCTTTGGATATGCCAGTGGTCCCCTTGCCGGGGCCGTGTGCCGCAATCACGGCACTCAGCGCCGCGGGCTTGCCAACGCACAGCTTTCAGTTTGTGGGGTTTCTACCCTCTAAACAGAAGGCCCGCCTCACGCGCCTAGAGAAGCTGAAGTCCAGTGATTCAACGATTATCCTTTACGAGGCACCGCATCGGATTCTCGACTTACTCAATGATATCGAGGAGGTGTTAGGAGCGCTGCGTAACGTCTGTATTGCTCGGGAGCTTACAAAAACATTCGAGACCGTTCGCACAGATACAGTTGCTATTATTCGCGACTGGGTCAGAGGCGATGCCAATCAACAACGAGGGGAATTTGTTGTGATTATTGCGCCAGATACTCAAAAAGGGGAGCGCGTCAGCGATGAGGCGTTTAACTTACTACGTGCACTGGCTGACGAGCTGCCCCCGAGAAAGGCCGCACAGATAGTTGCGGATCACTATGGTCTGAAGTCGCGAGACCTCTACCAGATGCTACTTGATTGAGGGTGATTAGTTGCATTGAGTCAGTGCGTCACGAGTGTTACCGTTATTGTGAGTCAGTCAAACGGTCGCTGTACCTCACGGGTGCAGAGGAAAGTCCGGGCTCCATTGGGTAAGAGCGCCAGGTAACGCCTGGGGAGTGCGAGCTCACGGAAAGTGCAGCAGAAAGGAAACCGCCTGAATCAGACTCAGGTAAGGGTGAAAAGGTGTGGTAAGAGCGCACCGCGCGTCTGGTAACAGGCGTGGCGACGGTAAACCCCGCTCGGAGCAAGACCAAATAGGGATCCTTATGCCGTGACCCTCGGCGGATCCGGGTAGGTCGCTACAGGCACTCGGCGACGAGTGTCGCAGATGAATGACCGTTCACGACAGAACCCGGCTTATCGACTGGCTCACCTATGCACCCCCACCCGGGGGTGCTCCTTTATATCTTTTAAGAATATAAATTCATCCTTTATTCTTTTTTGAATCTTCTACCGAGAAAATCTCTCTAATAAAGAGCTAATGGACTGAGTTTTTTCTTGTTTATACGTCCAGTTGCACCCCAATTTTCTATGCGCTGAAGCCCTTCTTCGGCGCATATAAGGTGCTGAATTACTTAGATATTTTCTCTTCTCCGCATTGACCGACTATCCCTCGATTGATAAAGTGGTGATTAGTGGGAAAAAGTGGGTTATTAGGGAATTTCCTGACTTTTTTTTAAAAGAAGTGGAGATTTATCGTGTTCAGGGGAGTACAGCACATCAATCTGGATGCAAAAGGGCGGTTATCTGTTCCTGCACGCCAGCGCGAGTCGCTTTTGGATATCAGTGCAGGCTCCATTGTTGTCACCATCGACACACAGTCGTCCTGTTTGGTCCTCTACCCGCTGAGGGAGTGGGAGCGCATCGAGCGAGATGTTCAAAATCTTCCGACGCTGAACCCGGCAGTTCGACGTTTCCAAAGGCTGGTCTTGGGCTATGCCAGTGACCTTGATCTTGATAGCAACGGTCGCGTTTTGCTTCCCGGCGCCTTGCGCGAATACGCACATTTGGAGAAGCGAGTTGTTCTGGTTGGACAGGGAAATAAGTTAGAGCTCTGGTCAGAGTCTCTGTGGGAGGCTGAGTGTGAGGCAGCACTGGCGGCCGATGAAGGCGAAGTCCCTGCTGAGTTGATGGAGTTGAAACTTTGAGTCAGGCGGAGCATGTTCCCGTATTGCTTGAAGAGTCGGTTGCGGCGCTCGCTATCAAACCCGATGGCGTCTATCTCGACGGCACCTTTGGGCGGGGCGGCCATAGCCGGGCAATTCTCAATTCATTGTCGTCCGCTGGGAGTTTGATTGCATTTGATAAGGATCCTCAGGCGGAGCGCTCGGCAGGGCAATTCGCCGATGACCACCGTTTCGAATTTGTGCCCGCAAGTTTTGCTGACGTTTCTTCTCGTATCGCCAAGGCAGAGCTCGATGGCATTTTGCTTGATCTTGGTGTGTCATCACCTCAGCTTGACGACGCTGAGCGCGGATTTGGCTTTAGTGATAACGGTCCGCTCGATATGCGAATGGATACGCGAGTAGGTATTACCGCCGCGGAGTGGCTGGCAACGGCTTCCGAGGCCGATATTGCAGATGTCATCAAGACTTACGGTGAGGAGCGGTTTGCTAAGCGAATGGCGTCGGCCATCATTAAGGCGCGTGCTGAGTCACCGATAACGCACACAAAGCAGTTGGCCACGATTGTGGCTGAGGCCAATCCGAAGTGGGAGCCAAACAAGCACCCAGCAACGCGAGCTTTCCAGGCTATTCGCATTTTCATCAACAGAGAGCTTGATGATCTAGAAGCTGCCCTCGGGCAGATGGTTGATGCGTTGTCCGAGGGTGGTCGCCTGGTAGTCATCAGTTTCCACTCTTTAGAAGATCGCATTGTGAAGCGCTTCATGCGTGACCAAGCGCGGGGTCAGAAGCTCCCAAAGTATGTGCCTGTTATCGACAGCGATACGGGCAAAACACTGAACTTGATTGGCAAGGCCGTAAAGCCCTCAGTCAGTGAAGTGCAACGCAATCCCCGATCTCGGTCAGCGATTATGCGCGTGGCGGAGCGTCGAGCATGATTCGCCGTCTCCTTATGTCCCCCTTGGGCCTTATTACTTGCTTCATTGCGGTTGTTGTCAGCGCGCTGTCGGTGGTTATGGAAACGCATCAAACCAGAATGCTGTTTGCGACGCTTCAGGTGCAGGAAAGCGAACGTTGGCAGTTGCAGGAGGACTACAGTCGCCTCGTTCTCGAGTACTCAACACTTTCGGCGCCGCATCGCGTTAGCGCCATATCTCGTACGTCACTCACCATGACATCGCCGGACACGGGCGCTATTAGAGTGGTGATCGAATGAGTGCCAAAGCCAACGCGACTCCCATCCTCAGATGGCGCATTATCGTCGTAACGGCATTGCTTGCTGGCTTGTTTGGCATGTTGGTTCTGCGTTTAGTTCAGCTTCAGGTCGGAGCGAGCCAACATGGAGCTCATTTCCTGCAGCGCCAAGGTGACCTTCGCGCTGTGCGATCAGCAGAAATTCCGGCTTACCGGGGGTTGATTACCGATCGGCGCGGAGCGCCATTAGCAGTGTCCACGCCGGTTGTAACTCTCTGGGCAAATCCGCAGGAGCTGCGCGGCAGTGGTCGCGAGGTCGAGCTCGCTGAGTTAACGAATCTTCCAGTCTCTGAGTTTACGTCGCGCCTGGATCGCTATCGTAAAAAGCAATTCATGTATCTCGCGAGGCATCAAACGCCTCAAACGGCGCGAACAGTCCTCGCGGCAGATATCCCCGGTGTCTATGCACAGCGAGAGTATAAGCGTTTTTACCCTGCAGGCGAGGTGGTCTCGCAGTTGGTGGGCACTACTAACATCGATGGTGCCGGAGCAACTGGCGTTGAACTGGTTTTCGACAGCCAGCTCCAAGGCCAACCGGGCAAAAAGCGCTTCATTAAAGATCTTCATGGTGAGGCGATTAGAGATATTGGCGTGGTGTCGGAGGCTGCGGATGGTGAGTCCATTCAGCTCAGTATTGATCTTCGGCTCCAGCACGTGCAGCACCGAGAGTTGTTGCGTGCAATGAGGGAAACTGGCGCATCCGCCGCCTCTGCGGTGACGATCGATGCTATGACGGGCGAAATTCTAGCGATGACCAATCTACCGTCATTCAATCCAAATAGACGGGGTCAGTTGGATCTTGCAGATATGCGCAATCGGGTTGTCACTGACGTCTTCGAGCCCGGTTCAACGGTGAAGCCATTGACTCTGGTAGCGGCCCTCGAAAGCGGTGAGTTCGACATTGAAACCCTGATCGATACATCGCCTGGCCGCATTACTGTAGGTAATAAGGTGCTCCCTGATCCACGTAACTACGGTGAAATTACAGTGTCGCGCGTGATTGAGAAATCGAGTCAGGTCGGAGTCACAAAGATGGCCCAGGCCATTGGGCACGAGCACATCATCGATGTATTCCAGCGTTTCGGTCTGGGCCAGCTAACGGGTGCCGAGTTCCCAGGCGAGCGCGCAGGTCGCCTACCCGATCATGATTTCTGGAGTGCCATTGATCGAGTTACTCCCGCGTTTGGCTACGGTTTGTTGGTGACGCCACTGCAATTAGCCCATGCCTATGCCGTCTTTGCTAATGAGGGGCGCATGGTGCCGTTAACGCTGCTGGCGCGGATATCGCAAGGTAATGAGCGTGGCGCTAGCGGCGGTCGACAGATCGTCTCACCGGCGGTGGCCCAAAAAGTTGTCACGGTCCTCCACAGAGTAACTGGCCCTGAAGGTACAGCTCAGCGCGCTAGGGTCTCAGGCTTTGATGTTGGAGGCAAGACCGGCACGGTTCATAAGGTAGGACATGAGGGCTATCTCGACGACCGCTATATCGCGTTGTTTGCTGGCGTCGCGCCTGTCGAGTCACCGCGTTATGTGACGGTCGTTGTAATCGACGAGCCAGAGGGCGACGTTTATGGCGGTGGCGCGGCAGCTGCACCGGTTTATTCGAGAATTACGCAAGAGCTGTTGCGGATACGAAATGTCGTCCCCAATTCGGCCGAGCCAGTGTCGAATGGCCGCATGTTGGCTTCGTCGAGAAAGGGTGATTCCCGTGCCTGAGATGAATCTTGCCGCGTTGACTCAATCGGTGGCTCAGGTGCCTGAGACATTGAACGGCCTGATGGCGAGCGGATTGTCCCTGGACAGCCGATCTATTGAGAGCGGTGGTGTTTTCGTGGCCCTGCGAGGTTTGGTGTCGGACGGCAGAGAGTATATTGACGCAGCGTTTGCTCGCGGTGCAGTAGCGGTTTTGGCGGAGGCCGAGGGCCTGGAGTCTTCTGATTCACGGGTCATACCGGTTCATGGATTGAGGGCACAGCTTGGCGAGATAGCTAGACGGTTTTACGCAGACCCCAGTAAGGATATCTCACTGTTAGCGGTGACTGGAACAAATGGTAAAACCAGCATTACCGACTACATAGGTCAGCTTTTGCGCCTCTTAGGCGCATCGGCTGGCACGATCGGCACCTTGGGAGCGAGAACGCGCGCAGGTGAAGCGGTCGATGCTCAAAATACAACGCCCGATATTCTGTCATTAAACCAACACCTTGCTGAATGGCGTGATGCGGGAGTGCGTCATGTAGCCATTGAGGCCTCGAGTCATGCGCTAGAGCAGGGCCGCTTGGACGGCCTCACGGTCCACACCGGTGTGTTCAGCAATCTAACCCGAGACCACCTGGACTACCACGGCGATCTCGAGAGTTATCGCAACGCAAAACTTCGCCTCTTTACTGAATTTTTGCCTTCGCGTGTCATTTATAACGCGGATCATGAGGCGACACACGAGGCACGGGAGGCATCATCAAGTCCAGCATTTGGCGTGTCTTATATCGACCCAAATGCCGATGTTTACGTGAAAGTAGTGAGCGAAACCTCATCGGGCTTAGAGTTTCAGATTCATTCCCCATTTGGCACAGCTGATATCAAGACCGCACTCCACGGTCGGTTTAACGCGTTTAATGTCACTGCCGCCGTTGTTGCCGTCACAGGGCTGGGGTTCCCCTTCACGGAGGTGGTAAACGCGGCCTCGCATCTGCTGCCCGTTGTTGGTCGGATGCAAGAGGTCAAAGGTGGTGGTGATATCCGAGTGGTCGTGGACTACGCCCACACGCCCGATGCGCTAGCCAGTGCGCTCAGTGCACTTAAACAATCATGTACTGGGGCGCTTTGGGTTGTCTTTGGATGCGGTGGTGACCGCGATGCGGGTAAGCGCTTTGAGATGGGTCGCATTGCTGACTCACTCGCGGATCAGCTGGTAGTCACCAACGACAATCCGCGTTCGGAATCGCCTGAGATGATTGCCGAGGACATATTGATCGGCATCACTGGCTCACCCTGTCATGTTGAGCTCGATCGCGGCACCGCTATTCGTCATGCGGTGCTCAATGCGCGATCCGGTGACACTGTCCTAGTTGCGGGTAAGGGCCATGAGAACTACCAGCTGGCTGGAAATAACAAGCTCGAATTCTCGGATGTGAGCTGCGCGGCGCAGGTGCTGCGAGAGCGGGAGGTGGCGCATGCTTGAGCTTCGTCTCTCTGAATTAGCCCGAAGTTTGGGTGTCGCCTGCGAGAGTGGTGACACTGTTGTGACGGGTCTGGCGATCGACAGCCGAGCCGTGAAACCTGGTGATCTATTTGTGGCGATCGATGGTGAGCGTGTCGATGGGCACGACTTTATCGATGACGCATTAGACAATGGTGCAGCCGCTATAGCTCTCACTCGGCCGATTAACCTCGCTGCCCCACATATAAAGGCTGCTGACTCGCATCAGGTGTGCGCGATCTATGGCCAACTCATCAGAGAGCGATTCAATGGCTCGGTGATCGGAATCACGGGCAGTGCTGGCAAAACGACTACGAAATCATTTCTTGAGTCTATTTGCGGGCTTGCAGGGACTACGATCGCCACATTGGGTAACCAGAATAATGAGCTGGGTGTTCCTTTGACCCTTGCAAGACTGTCAGCAGACCCTGCTTTTGCGATCGTTGAAATGGGGGCTGCGCAGAGAGGTGATATCGCTTATTTGAAGTTAATGACCGCCCCTCAAGTGGTCGTGCTTCTTAACGCGCTCGAGGCGCATGTAGGTCGTTTTGGAAGTCCAGAGGCGATTGTAGAGACGAAGGGTGAGATTCTCGATGACCTCACCAGCTCCGATACGGCCATATTAAATGCGGACCAATCGCACTTCTCAGCGTGGCACCTGCGAGCAGCACCTGCGCGAATTATCTCCTTTGGCGAAAGCAGCACTGCAGATGTTCAGCTCGTGGATGTGATTGATCGTGGCTTCGATGGCTCGGATATTGTCGTTGATGCAATGGGGATAAGAATGTCATTGTGCCTTTCCATTCCAGGCAAAGGCGGTGTGACCAATGCATTGGCGGCCATCGCCGCGGCGATGGCGCTTGATATAGATGCATCACTGACTGCCCAAGGTATTGAAACCCTTTCTCCCGTTGAGGGGAGGGGTAATACACTTCGCCTCGATAAGGGCATCCGCCTGATCGATGACAGTTACAACGCGAGTCCCTCGAGCGTTATGGCTGCGCTCGATACACTGAAACTCGCCAGACCACCGCGCACCGCAGTGCTCGCCGATATGTTGGAGTTGGGTGATGACGGACCTGATTATCACCGAGAGGTGGGTCGGCATTTATCAGATCTAGGTATTGAACGCGTCATTGCCGTGGGCGAGCTATCAGCGCACATCTCAGATAACTGCGCTTCTAACACTTTGCACTTTGCCACTACTGACCAGTTGTTGGCTGATCGCCCCGATTTTTTTCAGGACGAAACAATTTTGGTTAAGGGGTCCCGCGGTATGCAGCTAGATCGCTTTGTGACTTCAATGAAAGCATCCGCGGGAGAGGCAACGTGTTAACTTGGCTCGCACAACAGTTGGCGGCGTGGGAATCTGCATTCTCCGTTTTTCAGTACATCACGCTGCGCGGCATCCTATCTGCGATGACGGCTCTGGTCGTCGCCACTCTGGTGGGTCCGCGAATGATTCGCTGGCTTCAAGAGATGCAAATCGGGCAGGCGGTGCGCGTCGATGGTCCTCAGTCGCATTTGAGCAAAGCTGGCACCCCGACCATGGGGGGTGCGCTCATCATTGTCGCGATTGCCTCGGGCACCTTGCTTTGGGGTGATCTATCAAGCAAGTATCTCTGGGTGGCTCTCCTTACCACGGTATTGTTTGGCGCGATCGGCTGGGTTGACGATTATCGAAAGGTAGTTGAGAAAGACTCGCGAGGTCTACCGGCACGCTGGAAATACTTTTGGCAGTCCGTGGTCGGCTTGGCAGCGGTCAGCTATCTGTTTACCACATCGACTCAAGGCCCCGAGTTGACCCTCTATCTTCCGTTCCTTAAGGACTTTGCGCTGGCAATGGGAATCCTTTTTATCCCCTGGGCTTACCTTGTGGTTGTTGGCTCGAGCAATGCCGTTAATTTGACCGATGGGCTCGATGGTCTGGCGATTCTCCCCACAGTCATGGTGGCTGTGGGCTTGGGCATGATTGCTTATGTCACTGGGCGTGTGGATTTCGCGTCCTATTTGAATATCGCCTACGTTGCAGGTGCTGGTGAGATGGTTGTTTTCTGTGGCGCTATCGCTGGTGCGGGACTGGGATTCTTGTGGTTTAACACTTACCCAGCCATGGTTTTCATGGGAGATGTCGGTGCGCTAGCACTGGGTGCTGCGCTGGGTATTGTCGCCGTCATCATCCGGCAGGAACTGGTGCTCTTTATAATGGGTGGTGTTTTTGTCATTGAAACACTGTCTGTGATTATTCAGGTTGCCTCTTTCAAGTTACGCGGCAAGCGTGTCTTCAAAATGGCGCCCATTCATCATCACTTCGAACTCTCCGGTTGGCCCGAGCCGCGCGTGATTGTCCGTTTTTGGATTATTACAGCGATGCTTGTGCTCTTCGGATTGGCGACGCTGAAGCTGAGGTAGGACTGAATGATGCCTGAGCTGATCTCCAGTTCGGTTCGACGCGGCGTTCTCGGTATGGGTTATACCGGGCGCTCCATTGCGCGCTACTGGAAGGCACAAGGCATACCGTTTATTGCCATGGATACGCGCGAGGAACTCTCCAATGACCTCACTTTGCGTCGTGAACTTGAGGGCGTTGAAGCACACTTCGGAGAGATTAATGAGACCGTGCTCAGGCAAGTTGATCTTCTGATTGCCTCGCCGGGAATTGCGATGGATTCAGCTGTCATCAGTCTGGCGCGGTCACTCAACATTGAAGTGCGCGGCGACATCGATTTGTTTGCGCGAGAGGCTCAAGCGCCCGTCATCGGTATTACGGGCTCCAACGGCAAATCGACAGTGACAACTTTTGTGGGGCAGTTGCTGACATCTTGTGGCCTCAATGTCTCAATCGGTGGGAACTTGGGGACGCCAGCGCTTGAGTTGCTCAATGATCCAGCCGATGCGTATGTGCTTGAGCTGTCTTCCTTCCAATTGGAGCGGGCAGGTGACCTGAATCTCGCAGTTGCCGCAGTCCTTAATTTATCGCCTGATCATCTCGATCGACATCACACGATGCCGCTGTATCACCTCGCTAAGCACCGGATCTTCGCGGGAGCGCAGCATGTGGTTGCGAACTACCGAGACTCGCTGACTCAGCCTGTCGGGAAGGGCGACGTACCATGGACCTTATGGCGTGACAATGAACCGGATATTCAACAGCTAGGTGTGCGTAATTACGAGGGCACCCCTTGGATCTATTTTGGGTTTGAGCCGCTGTACCCACTTTCGGATGTACCGCTGGTTGGTCACCACAATATTAATAACCTGTTGGCTGCTTTGGCAATTTGCCACGCCATGGGTCTGCCGTACGAGCAGGTCGTTGAGGGCATAAGGAGCCTCAATGGCCTCCCGCACCGATGCGAGCTGGTCGCCGTTAGAGACGGTGTTCGATTTATTAACGACAGCAAGGGTACCAACGTGGGAGCAACTGTGGCTGCTCTCGAGGGGCTAGCGGATGGTCGAAACATTATTTTAGTCGCGGGCGGTGAAGGCAAGGGACAGGTATTCGCTCCGCTCGCAAAGGCAGCATCGCTGCACGCAAAGCATGCAGTGCTGATTGGCCGCGATGCAGTAAGGATTGCGGAAGCTCTCGATCCAACAACGCCATGCACGTTTGCTGACAGCATGGAAGATGCTGTTCGAGCCGCGACCGATATCGCCGCGTCAGACGATGTGGTGCTGCTGTCACCTGCCTGCGCCAGTTTGGATATGTTCGCTGATTACCGCGCACGTGGTGAGGCTTTTAAAGCCGCGGTACAAGACTGCGAGGATGTTTCTTAATGGCGAACTTACCTCGAGAGAATTATGCGGGTACTACGCTGCTCGTTTTGACGATGACGTTGATTTCGATCGGACTCATTGCAATCTCTTCCGCGTCTATCAGCTTGTCGGAAGCTAAATTTGGTGATGAGTGGCACCACGCAACCCGACATCTTATGTATCTGAGTATTGGCGTCACCTTAGGTGTGATCGCTTACTTTGTGCCCGTCGCTATTTGGCGCCAAACATCACCCTGGCTCCTCCTTCTGGCCTTAGCCCTATTGGTGGTTGTTCTGGTGCCCGGTGTGGGGCACATCGTTAATGGAAGTCAGCGCTGGATACCTTTGGGTCCCCTGACATTCCAACCCTCCGAATTTGCAAAATTCGCCATGGTCCTCTGGTTGGCCGGGTATATGGTACGTCACGGTGAAGAGCTTCGAACGGCACTGCGTGGCCTGCTTAAGCCCATTGCGGTGCTTGTTTTTTTCGCAGGCCTGCTACTTATGGAGCCTGATTTCGGTACCACGGTTATCCTATTGGGAACCGCATTTGGTATGTTGTTCATGGGGGGCGCACGACTAATCAATGTTTTAGGTCTCGTTTCGGCTGCGTTGGCCATCTTGGTCGGTATGATCGTCATGGCGCCGTATCGCATGAAGCGCTTGATGGCGTACCAAGATCCATGGAGCGACCCCTTTGGAAGCGGCTTCCAGTTAATCCAGTCATTGATTGCCTATGGTCGCGGCGAGTGGTTCGGTGTTGGCTTGGGTAACAGCATTCAGAAGTTGTTTTACCTGCCAGAGGCACATACCGACTTCGTATTTTCGATTTGGGCCGAGGAGACAGGATTGGTAGGTGCTGTCGCTGTCATCGTGCTTTTCGCTGCCTTCGTCGGCCGTATCGTTTTCATGGGCTATCGCTCCCTTGCGGAAAAGCGCGAATTTGAATCCTACGTCTGCTTCGGCTTCGCACTAATTTTCGCGGGGCAGGCCTTCGTCAATATGGGCGTTAGCTCGGGTTTACTCCCGACTAAAGGTTTGACACTACCGTTCATAAGCTACGGCGGTAATAGCCTGTTTGTCAGCTGCATGATGGTTGGTGTATTGCTCAAGCTTGAACGCAGTCGATCGGATCGGCCTAGGAAAGTTCAAGCTAGGAGGAAGATCACATGACCGCCTCCGAGCATAGCGTGATGATTATGGCCGGCGGAACGGGTGGGCATGTTTATCCTGGGTTGGCAGTAGCCGCAGGATTGCGGGCTAAAGGTTGGGATGTCTCCTGGATCGGGACTGCTCGAGGGCTCGAGGCGAGTGTTGTTCCGGCCAATCACATCGCCCTTCATACACTGAAAACGCTCGGTTTGCGGGGCAAGGGTATGGCCTCCAAGGTCAAAGGCGTCGCATCGTTACTGTGGGCGTGCTTACAGGCTCTGACGCTTTTGCTCCTTCATCGACCCAGTATCGTCATTGGGTTTGGTGGCTATGCTGCGGGTCCCGCAGGCGCCGTAGCCAGAGTACTCGGTATCCCGTTATTGATTCATGAACAAAACGCAGTGGCCGGTACGACAAATCGACTCCTTGCTCGCCGAGCTGTGCGCGTAATGGCCGGTTTTGACGGCGCTTTCACTACTAGTATTGACGTTACTGTCACAGGCAATCCGTTGCGCGACGAACTCTGCGAGGTGACCGAAAAAGCCTATCCCACAGCGTCTTTCGACATGTCTCGCCCTCTTCGTGTCGCCATTCTCGGTGGTAGTCAGGGTGCCTTGGCCTTAAACACCGGTTGCCCGCAGGCGTTCTCCAAGTTGTCAGCCGATGAGCTGGCATACATTGACGTCAAGCATCAATGTGGCGTTTCTCATGTGGATATTACGGAAGAGTCATGGGCTCACGTTGGTGTGAGCCAGTACGAGGTCTTGCCATTCGTTGAGGACATGGCAGCGCTATATCACTGGGCAGATATTGCAATCTGCCGCGCGGGCGCGCTGACGGTAAGCGAGGTGGCTGTCACTGGGACGCCCAGTTTGCTGGTACCACTCCCACAGGCCATCGATAATCACCAGATGAAAAATGCTGAGGCGTTGATGTCCGCGGGTGGCGCTAGCATCGTGCCCCAGGGTGAATTGGCCAGTGATGCTATTCCAATATTTCTCACGCAGATTCTGACGGATGCACCCGCACTGAAGCAGATGTCTGATGCCGCACGCGCTTGGTCGAAGCCTAACGCTACCCAGGACGTAGTCGCGATTGCGGAGGAGGTGGCCAATGGCTGAAACCATCCTCACTCGTGAACCTATGATGCGGCGCATCCAGCGCATCCACTTTGTCGGTATTGGCGGCTCTGGTATGAGCGGTATTGCCGAAGTTCTGGTCGGACTCAACTACACGGTGTCGGGATCTGATATTGCGGAGAGCTCGTCGGTGACACGACTGACAGGGCTGGGAGTCGACGTGTCTATTGGGCACAGAGCCTCCAATGTCGATTGCGCGGATGTGCTCGTGGTGTCATCCGCTATCAACGAGGCCAACCCAGAAATTAAAGCCGCGAGAGAGCAGCGAATACCGATTGTCCCCAGAGCGGAGATGCTAGCCGAGCTCATGCGCTATCGCTTCAGCATTGCTGTGGCAGGGACACACGGAAAAACAACGACCACCAGTCTGATTGCGTCATTGATGGCCGAGGCGGGTCTGGACCCGACGTTTGTTGTTGGCGGCGTGCTCAACAACCTAGGCACCAATGCTCAGTTGGGCGCGAGCGATTACTTGGTTGTTGAAGCTGACGAGAGCGATGCCTCGTTTCTACATCTGCTGCCTATGATGTCAGTCGTTACCAACGTAGAGCCCGACCACATGGAGCACTACGAGGGTGATGTGCGGTCTTATCACCAGGCGTTTATCGAGTTCCTTCACAACCTGCCTTTCTATGGTGTGGCGCTAGTGTGTCTGGATGACCCAGGTGTTCGCGAACTGCTGCCCAGTATTACCCGTCAGGTCGTGACGTATGGTTTTGCGGACGATGCCGACTACCGACTGGAAGCACTGACATTCTCTGGTACTGAGAGTCATTTCACCTTAAATCGAAAGGCATTGGGTGATTCATTAACCATTCGCCTACCCATGCCGGGTGCACACAACGCGTTAAACGCGGCGGCTGCTGTAGCGGTATGCTCAGAGCTGGGTGTCAGCAGTAATGCAGTCGTGCGCGGTTTGTCGAGCTTTGAGGGTGTGGGCCGGCGTTTCTCGATTCTCGGTGACATTAGCTGGGAGGGCGGAAAGGCCTTGTTGGTGGATGACTACGGTCATCACCCAACAGAGCTCAAGGCCACCATTAGTGCGGCCCGGGAGGCGTATCCCGATAAGCGCCTGATTATGGTGTTTCAGCCTCATCGTTACAGCCGCACGCGGGATTGCTACGACGACTTTGTCGAGGTGTTATCGACCTTGGATGGACTCGTGCTTCTCGAGGTGTACGCCGCCGGCGAGGACGAAATTCCCGGTGCGGATAGTCGCTCGTTGGCGCGGAGCATTCGCCAAGCAGGATGGATTGATCCGGTATTGTTGAATGATAACAGTCAACTGCCGGTGCGCTTAGCTAAGTTCTTAGAAGATGGCGATGTGCTGATCATGCAGGGTGCGGGGAATATCGGTAGGTTGTCGAAGCTTCTGTCAGACGCAAAGTCTCTGGAGGTGTTGTCATGACCACTGACCTCCAAAACATGAATTTGACGGTCCTTATGGGCGGCTATTCTGCTGAGAGAGAGATATCTATAAGGAGCGGCAATGCGGTGGCCGATGTGCTGGAGTCAGCGGGTGCTTGTATCACTCGTCTCGACACGGCTGCGAGAGGCTGGCACCGGGACCTACCCATTGAAACCTTCGCCTTCAATCTGCTTCACGGCGTTGGCGGTGAAGATGGTCAGATTCAGGAGCTACTCGAGTCCCTGGGGGTTCATTACTCAGGATCCGGTCCACTGGGTAGTGCACTGTGCATGGACAAAGCCAAAACCAAGCTCGTCTGGCAAAGCTTGGGTTTCCCCACGCCCGACTTCGAGATCATTGACGCGGAGAGCGATCTTGCCGCAGTGATCGATCGACTGGGCCCCGTATTTGTTAAACCGATCTCAGAGGGTTCATCGGTTGGCATGTCGAAGGCTCACGATGTGAGCTCGCTTGAGCGCGCTTTGGCCAAAGCGTCCGAATCAGGTGTAGCGGTGATGGCGGAGGCGCTGGTTCAGGGCGATGAATTCACGGTGGCCATTTTGCGTGGTCAGCCACTGCCGCCTATTAAGATTATCCCAGCATCGGACTTCTATGACTTCGACGCGAAATACGTATTGGGCACTACCCGTTTCGAATGTCCGGCGCCCTTGGGTGAAGACGAGATATTGGCGCTTCAGGCCTTGGCGCTTGAGGCATTCGAGGCCTCGGGTGCTGAAGTATGGGGGCGTGTCGATCTTATGCGCGGCGCAAGTGGGTGGCAGTTGCTCGAGGTGAATACTGTGCCGGGGATGACCGAGCATAGCTTGGTACCGAAGGCTGCTGCGGCTGCCGGAATGTCATTTATCGACTTACTCAACGAGATTTACCTTGGCTCAATGGAGGTGCGTCGTGGCGCGTGATAAATCACGAGCTCAGAAAGCACTCGCTGTCGGTCGGTGGCAGCGTTTTATGCGCTGTGTGAAGCGCATTCTGACCGTCGTTTCATTGATAACCATGGCGGGGCTTTTAGGTTTCGCCACCAAGCTTGCGACCGATAGGCCGGTTGAGGCTATTGCGATTACTGGCGAGATGCGCCATGTCGATCGACGTGATCTCGAGAGCGTCATCGCACCCCGAGTAGAGAGCGGATTCCTGCTTACTGACCTCGCGTCCATTCGCGAGGAAATCGAAACATTGCCCTGGGTGTATGGCGCCAATGTGCGAAGAGAGTGGCCAGGGACGATCAGAGTTCACGTGACAGAACAGCAGCCAATTGCTCGCTGGGGCGAAGCGGCTTACATGAATCAGCATGGTTTCATCTTCGACGGTGAATCGATGGCACGATACGCCGAGCTACCCATGCTCTGGAGCAATCAGAGCAAGCCGCCGGTGCTGATCGAGCATTTCAAGTTATTACAAATGCTGCTGATGCCACATGGACTGGCAGTTGCCGCACTGAACGAGGATCGTCTGCGTCAGGTGAGTGCTGAACTTACCGACGGCACCGAGGTGCAATTTGGCGATAAGGATTTTGCACAGCGCGTGCGTCGATTCGCTGCCTTGCTCGAAAGTGAGGATTCCGCGAATTCGATTGCACGGATTGATTTTCGTTACGAGCGCGGCGCAGCGGTTTTGCGTCGGGAGCAGAGTTTTGCAGTGACCACAGTAGCGCGGGAGCAGGGAGGTCGGTAATGGCAGCAAATGAAGAAAAGCGAATGATCGTCGGATTGGATATAGGTACATCCAAGGTTGTTGCTGTGGTTGGTGAAATCGAAGCCGATGGCACCATCGATATCGTTGGCATCGGATCACACCCTTCGAAAGGTTTGAAAAAGGGTGTTGTTGTCAATATTGAGTCGACCGTAAATGCCATTCAACGAGCGGTTGAAGAGGCGGAATTGATGGCTGGCTGTCAGATTCACTCTGTCTATGTTGGCATCGCTGGTAATCACATCCGGTCGATGAATTCCCACGGCATTGTTGCTATCAAGGACCGTGAAGTTGAACGGGCTGACATCGATCGTGTCATTGACGCGGCGCAAGCAGTAGCCATTCCAGCGGATCAAAAAATCCTACACGTACTTCCACAGGAATATGTGATTGATAACCAGGGTGGCATAAAGGAGCCACTGGGAATGTCAGGTGTTCGCCTGGAAGCGAAAGTGCACTTGGTGACCTGCGCAGAAACAGCGGCACAAAACATTGAGAAATGCATTCAACGCTGTGGTTTAGAGGTGGATGCTATCGTTCTAGAGCAGTTGGCGTCGAGCTATTCAGTTATCACGGACGACGAGCGCGATCTCGGGGTATGTATGGTCGATATTGGTGGCGGCACGTCTGATATCGCGATTTTCACCGAGGGCTCCATACGTCACACCGGTGTTATTCCGATTGCGGGTGATCAGGTCACCAGTGACATCGCAATGGCGCTTCGAACGCCAACGCAACACGCAGAGGAAATCAAAATCCGATACGCCTGTGCGCTTGCACAGCTCACGGGTCCGGACGAGACCATCAAGGTACCGAGCGTGGGCGATCGGCCACCGCGCGATCTGTCGCGTCAGTCCTTAGCTGAGGTGGTCGAGCCACGTTACGACGAGCTATTCACCTTGATTCAGGGGGAGATCCGGCACTCAGGCTTCGAGGAGCTGATACCGGCAGGCGTCGTATTGACGGGCGGCACCTCAAAGATGGAGGGCGTTGTGGAGCTCGCTGAGGAGATCTTTCACATGCCCGTGCGCGTAGGTGCGCCTCAGTACACACGAGGCATGCACGACATTATCCGCAATCCGATTTATGCAACGGCTGTGGGGCTGTTGTTGTCCGGTGCAAAAGAACTTCATGAGGGTGCGCAGCTCGCTGCGGGCCGTCAGAAGGCCAGCAGCATGCTGGGTGGGTTACGAAATTGGTTTGGCAGCAACTTTTGATTTTCAGGGGAAAACCGGGAGACCGGGCACTTTCAAACGGGGAGAAAGACTATGTTTGAACTAGTAGACAATGCACCGCAAAACGCGGTTATCAAAGTGATCGGTGTTGGCGGTGGCGGTGGTAACGCAGTCCGTCACATGATCGAGCATGACATTGAGGGCGTCGATTTTATCTGCGCGAATACTGATTCACAGGCACTGGCAGATATCGACTCTAAGACGGTACTGCAGTTGGGTAACTCGATTACCAAGGGTCTGGGCGCAGGCGCAAATCCAGAGATTGGCCGCGCGGCCGCTTTGGAGGATCGTGACCGTATTGCCGAGGCTTTACACGGCGCCGATATGGTATTTGTGACCGCCGGCATGGGTGGTGGTACTGGTACTGGCGGAGCACCAATCGTCGCTGAAGTAGCACGTGACATGGGTATTCTGACGGTGGCCGTTGTGACACGTCCCTTCAGCTTTGAGGGCCGGAAGCGTCTGTCGGTTGCTGAAGAGGGCCTCAAGGAGTTGGAGCAGCATGTCGATTCGCTTATCACAGTACCTAATGAGAAGCTTCTTGAGGTCATGGGCAAGAGTACGAGCTTGCTCGATGCGTTTAAAGAGGCCAACGATGTACTGTTTGGCGCGGTGCAAGGTATCGCGGATCTCATCATCCGTCCTGGCATGATCAACGTCGACTTCGCGGATGTAAAAACCGTGATGTCGGAAATGGGTTCCGCCATGATGGGCACAGGCACGGCCACTGGTGAGGGTCGTGCGCGTGAGGCCGCTGAGCGTGCCATTAACAGTCCGCTCTTGGACAATATCGACCTGAGCGGTGCCAAGGGTCTTCTAGTGAACATCACTGCGGGACTAGACTTGTCACTGGGTGAGTTCTCGGAGGTGGGTGAGGCGATTGAAGAAATTGCCTGTGATGATGCGACAGTGGTTGTCGGAACCGTTATCGATCCGACAATGAGGGATGAGCTGAAAGTGACCGTAGTCGCGACGGGTTTAGGCGTTGAACAGAGCCGTCCCCTACTTCAAAAGGTGGAGGCTGTCGCGCCAATGCGTGCAACAGCATCGACGACACCTGCCTATGAAGGGTATGATCTCCCCCCCGCGAAACGCCAACGGGTTGCGGCCGGCGGGCAAGCGGTTGCGGCAGAGGAAAGTAGCGAAGAGGGATATTTCGATATTCCTGCATTCTTGCGTCGCCAAGCTGATTAAGCTGGATGGCAAGATGGCTGGAAGAGAGCGGTGTGCTCTCTGGGTGACTGCCCTCTGAAAAAGGCAAACGAATGATACGACAACGAACATTGCGAAACTCGATCAAGGCGACAGGTGTCGGCTTGCACACAGGCGAGAAGGTGTTGCTGACACTGTCGCCTGCGCCTGTGGACACGGGTATTGTATTTCGTCGCACTGACCTGAGCCCCGCAGCCGAGATCCCCGCTCGAGCTGATCTGGTTGGTGAGACGACGTTATCGACATGTCTCATTCATGAAGAGGCCCGCGTTTCGACGATTGAACACCTGCTTTCTGCCATGGCAGGCTTGGGTGTAGATAATGCGTATGTGGATGTGACCGCCCCTGAAATCCCCATCATGGACGGTAGCGCGGCCCCTTTTGTCTTCCTGCTTCAGAGCGCCGGTATCGTAGAGCAACATGCGCCTAAGAAGTTTATTCGCGTGAAGCGAGAGGTCACCATCACTGACGGTGATAAGAAAGCGACTTTCCTGCCGATGGAAGGCTTCAAAATTTCCTTTGGGATCGATTTTGATCACCCGGTCTTCAAGCACCGCGCTGCTACAGCAGAAATTGATTTCTCAACGACGTCCTTTGTCCGAGAGGTCAGTCGTGCACGCACCTTTGGCTTCGTAGAAGAGATCGAATACCTTCGATCAAAAGGCCTTGCGCGCGGCGGCAGCATGGATAACGCAATTGTCATAGACGACTACAAGGTCCTTAATAATGGTGGCCTCCGGTATGACGATGAGTTCGTCAAACACAAGGTGCTCGATGCGATTGGTGACCTGTATCTGCTGGGCTACAGCCTTATTGGTGAATACCGCGCCTTCAAGTCAGGCCACGCGCTGAACAACCTCGCATTACGTACGCTCATAGCGGACAAGGAAGCTTGGGAAATGGTGACCTTCGAAGACATTGAAGACGCGCCTATTTCCTACCAGCAGCCGTTCCTTACCTACGCTCCCGCTTAATCGCGCGGTAGTTCACAGTCGTCAACTCTTCGCTTTCACAGGACTTGTAACTCTGGCATAGTGGCTTCATTGAAATAGACGTCCGTAATACCTGTGAAATTCATTCTCATCAACAATGAGGGTCCCTCTAAAACCGTCGAAATTGGGCGGTGGACGCGCGTGGTTGTCTCAGCGTTTTTGATTGGATTACCAGTCTCGTTAGCCGGGCTCAGCTACGAGTTCGGCGTGAAAAAAGGCGTGGCGAGAGCCCAAGCCGCCGAGGAGACTCTGGCAGCCGAGGAAGCGCGCGAGCGTGCGGAAGCGCTGTCAGATATGGCCGT
>Ga0163109_10001183_pt1 | contig 20837 bp, 15 predicted proteins | sample CRUFie1St13metaG_FD_108704 | JGI IMG/M metagenome (GOLD analysis project Ga0163109, IMG submission 108704) | Marine microbial communities from the Costa Rica Dome - CRUD Field 142mm St13 metaG | ecosystem: Environmental > Aquatic > Marine > Oceanic > Photic zone | place: Costa Rica: the Eastern... | reverse complement strand
TTAATTGGATTACGTGCGCTCCATACATAAGTAGTATTTTTACGTTTACTCATAGGTGGAAGATAATTAAAATAAAAATCTTCTACAATATCAGCATCAGCATCTACAATATAAACCATTTCTGTTTCAGATTGTCTAGCACACTCTTTGTGAGCATTGCCAATGCCTTCTACATTTTTAACATGCTTCGCATCAGGAAATTTTTGCTTCAGTTTCATAAAGTTTGCATCAGCTTCTGCTTCGTGATAACTGATCATAAACACATCAAAATCTGTTTTTTGATAAGAAGCAATAATTCTATTTTTATAACTACCCAAATATAAACTACCTGTAGGGACCAAATATATATCTCCGTGAAGCAGTGTAGATTTTGTTCTTTTAGTTACTGTTGGAAATTTATGTATGTAATGTCTTCCATCTCCGCTTGGTCTATAATGCCAAGGAAAGTCTTCTCTTATATTTGCACTTTCATTTACAATCCATACCATTTCACTTTCATCTCTATGCTCATTTGCTAAAGTTAAAAGTGTATCATCACGTGTTGCTCTTTTATCAACTCTAACTATAGGATATGAATTAAAAATATATTTTTTTAATCTGTCCCACGGTGTTACTACACTCTGTCCTTGGAACTCTTTTAAATTAATCATTGCAATCATCCTTTATTGTAAATGCACGTGTGCCTACGTGTGCAATCTTATCACTTAATGTGTGATCTACAAATACTGTATAACCATATTTATGTGCCTTATTACAGAAGTAAACATCTTCTCCTACAAGGCTTGTATAATTTTCGTCATATTCAATTTTGTAATAAGGTTTAGATATGCTTTCATACACTTTTCTGTTAACAAGCATCATACCGCTACCTACTGCCCAAACTTCTTCTAAACCTTTTCCTAAAAAACATCTACTATCTAAATCTTTAGGATTTGTAAATGCTACTGGTCTATAGGGAGGGACTCTTGTTGAATAATTTCCTGCTACAATATCTTTTTTATGATTAATAAGCATATTCAAAGTATCTACGGGAAACTTCATATCCGAATCAATCCACATAATGTGTGTGCAACTTGTATCTAATGCCTGATCAACTAATTGCTGTCTTTGCATTGCTACTTCACTTCCCATATTAAAATGCAAGGTAGTTGATAGCCCAGTCTCACCACACTTCTTCATGAGCATGGCAAGACTGTGAGCAAAAACTGCGGTAACCGTATCACGCACAGGAACGCATATTGCTACATTCGCAGATTTATCGGTTTTGTAATAATGATTAGGTATACTTACCATTATTAAATTATATTATGCTAATTCTGATTCTAGCTCTGCTTCGATTTCTTGAACACTTGTATTAAGTGATTTTGCAAGTGCGGTTGCAGATTTTACAGTGGCTGCAAATGCCTCATCTGACATTGATGCCATGTATGACATATGTTCTGGTTGAACTTTACCAATTGTTAAAATATCGATAGCGGCTAATTTTGCTAAACGATTGACCCAGTATTCTTCTTCGCTTTCTTCTATATTAGAAATAAGTGAATCCATTGAACCATTTTCAGATTCAAAATCGGCAGCTACTGCTTCTAATATAGCTAAGTCTGGATGACTTGATGCACGTGCTGACATAAGCTCAGATTGAAGAGCCATTGCTTTACGTGCAATAGACGGATGTGCGCCAAGCACAAACGTTTGTATTTCATATTTTGTTCTACTACTCATAGTTTTCTCCTGTGTATTGTGAGTTTACTTTATGTATTTAGTTGTATTATAAGGGGAAAATAAATCACTGTCAAGTGTTTCATTGACAGTGATTTTATATGGAAGGTTAGATTGTGTTTATTCCGTCCGGTGCTGGATAAACTGCTCCTGGTCCTTCGTCGTTTGCTGGATCTACACCTGACGCTGTTCCGAAAGCATTAGGGTTTTGCCACCCGCCAAACGTAGCTGAAAGAGCTATGTTTGTTGTCACTGCTGGCACAATAAAGTTGCCGAGTGTCGACATAGAGATAGTTCCACTTAAACCAAAATAGTTACGAACTGTTCCCATTGACAGTGTCGAACCTGTTCCTGGTAATGCTGCCATTTCAAATCTCCTTGTTTATATTAACGTTAATATAGGATAAACCTATGTGCAATTATTTATCTAGTATTACAAAAAACTTATGTTAGTTGTTTTTATTCTGTATTTCTTCATAAATTGATTCTGCAAACTTTTCCATGGCTAAAGGACCTGGATGATGATTATCTAATGCCTTGGGATAATTATCTCTCATAGTATCCATATCTGTTTTTAAAAAAGGAACATCATTAAAAAATGCAACCCTGTCTGGTTCAGATGCTTTTAAGTTATACACTTTTGATACTCTCTTGTTGAGCCAATTATTTGCATGCACTACATGTAAATAATATTGCAAAGTCATATCGAGATCTGTGTGAAAATGTTCGTACCACATATGCATTAATTTATCTTCTTCGCTGTAGTTACCTGGATTTAAATTTTTCATACCTACATTTGTTTTTGATGTAGTATCTCTATATTCTTCTTTTTGCTCTGGATATATGTCCCAATCTTGATAATCAATATCACCTCGATGATCTTCATATATAATACACCATCTATCCATATGAGTCCATAAAATTACTACTATATCATCTGGTTCAAACTTGGTTTCGAGAATATTATACCATATTCTTTTAGCACTAGCACCATTTTCTCCATTATTAACACATGTCCTGTTTAGCTTTTTTGCTAAAACATAAGGCCAGCTTAACTCTGAAAATTCTACATTTTCTTCAAGTGCCTGACCTTGTGTTAGACTACATCCAAATGTAATTAGTCTAGACATATAAACCTCATTTAATTTTAGATTTTAATTCTTCTATTTGCTTTTGTTGTTCTTTAATTGCTTCAATTAGGACACCAACAATGTTTCCATATGCTACACTACGCATTCCATATTGATCTTGTTTTACAACTTCAGGAATAACTAGTTCAACTTCTTGAGCAATTACACCAACGCCTTGTTTTTCATCTTTTTGAAATGTAACTCCACGCATTTGCATAACTTTATCTAAACTATTTTCTAGTGTTTCAATGTTACGTTTTAATGCTCTATCTGAATATGCAGTTACATCACCTGTAGCAGTAAAGTCTCCTGTGTAACTTCCACTCATTAAAAATTCTGTTCCGCTTAAAGATAGTCCGTTGCCTGCTGTGTAAGCAGTATCAACATATGATTTTGTTGCAGCATGATTAGCATTTGTTGGAGCACCTGGAAGTGTTAAAGCGCCTGCCATAACATCGCCTGCTTTACTTACTTTAGTTCCAATATCGTTACTTACAGTGGTTGCAAAGTTTGCATCGTCGCCAAGTGCCGCAGCTAATTCATTTAGTGTATCTAAAACTGCTGGCGCACTATCAACAACATCTGCTACCGCTGTATCTGTGTAAGATTGATATGCTGTAGTTATTGCTGTTTCTCGTGTATCTGTATATGCATTAGCTGTAGTTACTGCATTTGCTTCTGCTGCATCTACATAAGTTTCATCTGTAAAACTATTAGTTGTTAAATATGTATCAACTCTTGCATCTGTGTAATATAAATTTGTTGTGCCTTCACTAATATTATCTGTAGTGGCAGCATTGATTCTTAGTGTAGCTCTAGCATCAGCTCTTGCATCTGTATAGTAAAGATTCACAGAACCTTCTGGTATATCATCTGTATCTAATGAACTTGTGCCTGTAGATACAGCTGAATCAGTGTAAGATTGGTATGCTGTAGTAATTGCTGTTTCTCGTGTATCTGTATATGAATTAGCCGTGCTTAGTGTAGTAGCATCACCTGTTGTAATTGCTGTATTTAATGTTGCAATATCTGCCGCAAGGGCTCCTTGTGCTGCTGCTTCAGTAAAGTATAAATTAGTTGTGCCTTCGGCAATATCGTCTGTGTCTATTAATGCTAAAGACTGTGTCAAATCAACAGTAGCACCATCAAGTTGAACATTTTGTAATAACACCGGTGTATTGGGATCACCGTCACCCACTAGCACTAGATTTTCATCAACTGCAACATTAGTGTTGTTATGTATTACTGTATCATTTACTATTTTAAAAGCCATTTGTCGTCTCCAAGTTACATGTATTTATCAAGTTTCTTGGTATTCGGCTGGTATTAACTGTTTCCATTCAGTGCCGTTATAACCTTCAAACATTTTAGTTTCTGTGTTAAAATACATTTGTCCTTCTACAGGACTTGCTGGTCTATTAGCTGCTGTTCCTTTTGGTAAAACAAACGAACTATCAGCCGTTATTGAAGTTACTTCTACAGTGTCTAATACCAATGTAGCTTTAGATAAAGATGAATCTGATGCGCTAATATCATTTGCTGTTTGATTAGTAACATCTATGCTGTCAATCAAATAATATTTTGAAGTTGCGCTGTCTCTGATTAAACCCGTGTATGTATCATTTCCAGTTCGACCTAAAAATCCAACATCTGTTGTAACAGTGCCATCTTTGTTAAGAATTATTAAAGGATCTGTAAAAGCTGTATCTGTGCTAACAAGATTTGTCGTTTGTATTTTTCTAAAAGTCATTGATATTTTCTCCGAATGGACTTAATATAATGTATTTATCATAAAATACTTTGTTTAAAAAAAAAGAGAGCGCAATTTCTTGCACTCTCTATATTTGTTAAGTAAATTAAATTACTTTTTTAGCTCTGCTACTTGTGCAGATAGTTCTTTTACTGCTTCAATTAGTAGACCAGTAATGTTACCATAAGCAACATGACGAATACCGTTTTCGTCTGTTTTAACTGCTTGTGGTAATACTGCTTCTAGTTCTTGAGCAATAACACCTGTTGATGTTGAACCGTCTGCGATACGATCAAAAGTAACACCACGGATAGCTTCAACTCTACCTAATGCACCATCAATAACTTGAACGTTAGTTTTTAGTGAATCATCTGAGTATGCTGTAACGTCACCTGATGCTGTAAAGTCACCAGTGTATGAACCTGACATTGCAACTGAAATTGTGCCATTACCAGTTTGGTTTGTAGTGAATGTTCCACCACCTGACATACCATTTCCTGCTGAAATTGTAATTGTTCCGTCACCAATTGTTAAGCCGTTGATTGCTGCTGTTAATTCAGCATCTGTTGCCATAGCATCTTGGATTTCTTTTAATGTATCAAAAGCTGCTCCTGCACCGTTTGTTACTGCCGCAATTGCCGCCGCTTGTGCTGCATCTGCTTTAGATGTTGCGTCTGCTGCCGCTGTAGCTTCTGCATTTGACTGTGCCGCATTAGCTTTTGCAGTTGCATCTGCCGCTGCTGTTGAGATAGCGTCTGCTTCTGCTGTATCAGCATATGTTTGTGCTGATGCAAGTGCTGCGTTTGCTTTACTTGTTGCATCTGCTGCCGCTGTTGATACTGCGTCTGCTTCTGCTGTATCAGCGTATGTTTGTGCTGATGCAAGTGCCGCGTCTGCTTTTGAAGTTGCGTCTGCCGCTGCTGTTGTAATAGCATCTGCTTCTGCCGCATCTGCTTTTGAAGTTGCATCTGCCGCTGCTGTTGCTTCTGCTGCCGCTTGTGCCGCGTCTGCTTTTGCAGTTGCATCTGAAGCCGCTGTTGCTTCTGCTGCCGCTTGTACCGAATCAGCATATGCTTTGTTAGCTGCATCAGTGTTTGCTACTGGAGTTGATACTCCTTCTAGAACAGAACCACCTAGTGTAATTGCACCGCCTGAACCTGGACGTAAGTTTAGATCTGCTTGTCCTGAAATTGGGCGGAAAGTTGACGCACAAATTGCTGGGTTACCAGAGTTATCTGTGTCATCTCCTACAATACCTACACCTTCATATTCAACATCACCATCTGCTAGGCTGATATTACCACCTGAACCTGCTCTTAGGTTAAGGTCTGCATTACCTGCTGTTGGACGGAATGATGTCGCACAAATTGCTGGGTTACCAGCATTATCTGGATCGTCACCAATAATAACTGATGATCCAAATTTTGCTTCAGATGATGTATCTAATTCAAGGTCAACGTCTGTGCCTAAGGCAACATTACCACCTGTAAATGAAGCACCGCTTGACTGTAGTGTAGCAATTGCTGCATCAGCATAGTTCTGAGCCGCAGTTTGTGCTGATGCAATATTGTTTGTTACTGTAGTAGCAAAGTTTGCATCATCACCTAGTGCTTCTGCTAGTTCATTTAATGTATCTAGCGCAGCTGGTGCTGAGTTTACTAAGTCGGCTACTGCACCGTCAGCATATGCTTGATATGCTGTTGTGATTGCAGCTTCCCTTGTATCAGTGTAGTCTTCTGCTTTTGTATCAACATATAATTTGTTTGCCGCATGACCATCAGCAGTTGGAGCCGCTAGATTAATCATTTGGTTATTGTCCATGTCGATTTTATCACCAAACTGAACTGGGTTACCAGCTGAGTTAGTGATTTTCTTACCATCTTCCATTTGAAGAGTAGCTTTCATTTGCACATTACCTGTGCCTTGTGCAAAAAGTTCTAATGAACCTGTGCCTTTTGTTGTGATACGAAGATCTTGATCAGTATCTGTTGAAACTGTAATTGTATCAGAATCGTCTTCAAGAACTTTCTTACCGTTAACATATAAAGATCCTGGACCAACGTATACGTCTTTCCAAACCCTTGTTGGTGAACCAAGATCATATGTATTATCAGCTGATGGCAGGATATCACCTGTCATCGTTAGGTCGCCAGTGATTACGGAATCGTCGTTTGTCTCAAAGCCACCATCGATAATAAATTTTTTCTGTGCCATTTTTCAAATTCCTTTTTGAATTTTGTAAACCTCGTGGTTTATGTAAAGAAAGGGGTTGCCCCCTTCCTGGCTTTAATTAAACATCAATGTAAGTTGCAATCACTTTCACTGTTGCGTTACCTGAGTTTGTAGTATATTTTAGTTCTACATCTGACCCATTCATTGCTACTGATGCATCACCAATTAGAGATGAACCTGTATACACAAGTGCATATTCTGTGATGTATGCTGCTGAACCGTCATGCACAACAAGTGCTTCACGTGTTTCATATTCTCCGCTTCCGTTATCAACTTGAATGATATACTTAGCTGAACGATATGAACCGCCAGCAAATGTATCAATTGTTGTTGCAGAGTTAGTAGCTGTTGTAGGTGTTTTCTGAACGTATGCTTTAATGTTTGAAGCTAACTTATCAGAAGAAACTGACCCAGCCTGTAGTGACGGAACGTTTGCCACTGTTGGGTTAATTACAACCGCAGTTGTTCCTACTGGAATATTTGCTGCAAATGTAATTGATGAGCCTGTAATTGTGTAGTGTGTAGTTGGGTCTTGAATAATACCACCAACAAATACTTGAGCAAATGCTTGGTTAGCTGTGAACCCTAATGAGTAAGTAGCTGTGTTGCTACCTGCAATAGTTGTTCTGTTGTAACCTGCCCATGCTACTGTTGCTGGATCTACAAGTTCCATATGGCCATTGCTTTCATCAACTTTTAAGATAAAGTTGTCTTTACTTGTAAATGAGTTGTCTGAAACATCATTTAGAGCAAGAATTGAAATCTGTGAACCAATAGTTGCAGTAGTAAATTCGCTGTTACCAGCATCATATACTAGGATTTCACCGTCTGCTACTGATGAAGTATCTACATCTGATAAATCATTAATCGATGCCGCTGCAATACGTGCATCTGCACGTGCATTAGTAAAGTATAGATTTGAACCTTCTGCGATATCATCTGTATCTAGTGCTGCAATTGTTGAGTTAAGTGTGTTAACTTCACCATCTACATAACCTTTTGTTGCTGCATCTGCACTTGCTACTGGTGCGCCAAGACCTGTGATTTGGTTTGTGCCCATTGCAATGTCTGCTGACATTGTTGCACCTGCAAATGTTGGACTTGCTGATGTTGCTACATCTTGTCCGATAGCAATTTCACCGTTAGTGATTGTTACACCTGTGCCACCTGTAAAGTGTGCGCGAGTCTCTGCCGCTGATGGACCTGTGTATGTTATAGCACCAGTTGAACTGTTGTATGCTAATGAACCATCGCCACCTGCGTCTGTTACAGAAATTGCTGCACGTGATCTTGCATCTGTGTAATATAGGTTAGCTGAACCTTCTGCTAATGAATCAGTATCGTGGTTTGAAATATCTGATACAGTTCCTGTTACGTCACCGATTAGATCACCAACTACGTCACCTGTTACATCACCAGTTAGGTTACCAGTTACATCACCAGTTACATCACCAGTCAGGTCACCAGTTACGTTACCTGTTACATCACCAGTTACATTACCTGTTACGTTACCAGTTAAGTTACCTGTTACACCACCGCTTGCAGTGATAGCTCCTGAAGCACTAATTGTTGTGAAAGCACCAGTTGACGCAGAGTTTGCACCAATTGCTGTTCCGTCAATTGCACCACCGTTGATATCAACTGTTGCAAATGTTGATGTGCCAGCTGATGTGATATTACCAGTTACGTTACCAGTTAAATCACCAGTTACATCACCAGTTACGTCACCAGTTACATCACCAGTTAGGTTTCCTGTTACGTTACCTGTTACGTCACCTGTTAAATCACCTGTTACGTTACCTGTTACATCACCAGTTAAATCACCAGTCACATTACCTGTTACGTTACCTGTTACATTACCAGTTAGATCGCCTGTTACGTCACCAGTTACATCACCTGTTACGTTACCAGTTAAATCACCAGTTACATCACCTGTAAATGTAGCATCTGAGCCGTCTGTTCCATTTTCTAGAACTTTGCTTGTGCCGTTGTCTGCATAAATGTCGCCTGTTAAATCACCAGTAAACATTTCCGCACTAACTGACGCCATGTTAAGGTCAGCAGCTACAAACGATGAACCGTCTGATACTTCTGCACTCCAACGATCGTTTGTTTCGTCCCAAATAAATCTTGCATTAGGTGATGTTCCACGCTCAACTTCAATACCGCCATCTTGTGATGGAGCATTTGTTTCGTCTGCGTTTAGAACAATAATATTGTCACCAATGTTAACTTCGTTTGAGTTGACTGATGTTGTTGTGCCTTTTACTGTTAAGTCACCTTCTACTGTTACATCACCGTCAAACTGACCATCGTTAAATGTTACGTCTGATGTTGTTTCAACTTCTTGTCCAATGTCAATAACACCAGTGCCTGCTGTGTATGTTACACCTGTGCCACCGCTTAGTGAATTACGTGCGCGAGCTGTTGTAAAGTATTGGTTTGTTGAACCTTCGCTTAGTGCGTCAGTGTCATGGTTTGAAATGTCAGATACTGTTCCAGTAACATCACCAGTTAAATCACCAGTTACATTACCTGTTACGTTACCTGTTACGTTACCAGTTAGATCACCAGTTACATCGCCAGTTACGTCACCTGTTAAATCACCTGTTACGTTACCTGTTACATTACCAGTTAAGTTACCTGTCACATCGCCTGTTACATCGCCAGTTACGTCACCTGTTAAATCACCAGTTACGTTACCTGTTACGTTACCTGTTACGTTACCTGTTACGTTACCAGTTAGATCACCAGTTACGTCACCTGTTACTGAGTTAAATGTAACATCGTCTGTTGTGCCTACAGCTTGACCGATTGCAATTACGCCTGCACCGCTTACTGTAACACCTGTTCCACCTGAAATGTGAGCTAATACTTCAGCTTTTGATGGACCTGTGTATGTAAACACACCAGTTGCGTTGTTATATGTTAACGACCCGTCACCACCTGCATCTGTTACTGAGAATAGAGCTGTAATGTCTGTGTTGTTAATTGTTAGGTCATATGCGCCACCTGAGTATGATAGTGCGCTTGTGCCAAATGTTCCTGAGTTTGTTGCTGAGAATAAACCAGTAATATCTGCTTCTGAAAGATCTGAAGCAATTTCACCTGTTGCACTGTCGTATGTTAAGATAGTCATATCACCATCGTTAGCAACTGAGAACAATGATAGTAGGTTTGCTGATGTTACTTTTGTGTATGTAAATACACCACCTGAGTATGATAAATCACCAAAACCTGTTCCTGTAGTAGCTGCAGAAAAGTGTGCTTGTGTTTCTGCTGCTGATGGACCTGTGTATGTAAATGCACCTGTGCCTGAATCATAAGCAAAAGAACCGTCACCGCCCGCATCTACAGCTGATATTTCGCCGCGAATGTTTGCTGATGTTACTGGAGTAAAATCAATTACGCCTGTTCCTGATGTATATGAAATAGCACCATGTCCTGAACCAGTGTTAGTAGCTGATAGTGAACCTCTTGCTAATGCAATTACTTCTGCATTTGTGCGTTCTGTAAATGATATGACACCTGTGCCTGCATCATATGAAAGATCGCCACTTGCTGAAATTGAATTACGTGCGCGAGCTGTTGTAAAATATTGGTTTGTTGAACCTTCACTTAAATCGTCTGTGTCTTTGTTTCCAAACTCATTATTAAAGTCTACACCGTCAAAGTGATCAGCTGTTGTGAATGTTGAACCATTCCATACAACTGTGTTACCTGAAGCGATACCAGTGATATCAACGTCTGATAGATCACCAACTGATGCAGCCGCTATACGTGCATCTGCACGTGCATTAGTAAAGTAAAGATTAGTTGAACCTTCGCTTAGTGCGTCAGTATCGTGGTTAGCAATACTTGAAACTGTTCCTGTTACGTCACCTGTTAAATCACCTGTTACGTTACCTACTACGTCACCAGTTAAATCACCAGTTACATCACCAGTTACGTCACCTGTTAGGTCGCCAGTTACGTTACCTGTTACGTTACCTGTTACATCACCTGTTACGTCACCTGTTAGGTCGCCAGTTACATTACCTGTTACGTTACCTAGTAGGTTACCAATAAACTGTCCGCCTGTATCTAGAATAAAGTTAGCAGCTTTAAGTGATTCGCCGTCAGTTGTCCAACGGTCGTTTGTTTCGTCCCAGATGAACTGCACATCGCCATCTGATCCTCGAATAATTTTAATACCAGCATCTACTGTGCCTGATGTTGCATCTTTGTTAAGTTCTAAAATATTATCACCAAGTGCAACTGTTGTTGAATTAACTGTTGTTGTGGTACCCTGAACAGTTAAGTCACCTGTTACAATTACGTTACCTGAAGCAGTAACATTTGCTGCAGTTAGATCGTCAGTTGATAGAACACCGTCGACTGTAACATCGTTAAATGTAACGTCTTCACCTGGTCCAACATCCTGTCCAATGCTGACTACACCTGAGTTAACATCAACACCTGTGCCGCCTACTACGTAGCCGTCAATAGCTGATTCAACTCTAGCTTCAGTAAAATATAAATTACTAGATCCCTCGCTTAAATCATCTGAATCATAAGCTCCGATTAAGTTTGCTGAGGTAATTTTCTTTACCGCACCATTTGCTGAATCGTGAACTAGAAATTCATCTAAATCTACAAGAGTAGTAACCGCAGTTTGGCCTGAAATTGCTGTTACGTCTAGTTTGCTCGTGATCACTGCCTGATCCGCTAGAGCAGGACTCTTAATTTGTCTAAAAGCCATTTAGATTTCTCCAATCAAATATATTTGATCGTATATATCTTTATATACGAAAGTCATTGTATTAATGACTACACAGCCGGAATATGCTTAAAAAAACATTAGAAACTGTGTTACAATATTTACCGGTATTTTTGGAGAATTATGTGTTATGATAATGAAGGAAACAAAAAAAAGTTTCGTGGTTACACAGGCAAGTATCTGATATCAATCACTGCACTTGTGCTTGGACTTGTATTTAACGTCAATGTTGTGCCGTTAACTGAATACTCATTTGGTGGAATTATCAATCCATCAATTATTACTAAAATGCTATTAACAGTATGCCCAGACTGTATAGTATAAGTTGTATTACTTGAACCTGTAAACTGGTTGCTAGTATATGTTAAATTTAACATTGTGTTGTCAACACTGTCTACTGGCAATACAGCCACAGTAGCATGTGATGATCTATACTTAACATATATTTCATCACCGGTTTGAGGTGTAGTGCTGAATGTAATTACAGCTCCGCTTAAACTAAAAACATCATCATGTTGTAAAACACTATTTACATATACATCAATTGCTTCAACTGATCCTGGTGTAGCATTTAAAGTAAAATCTACTGTGGTTCCATCTCCATAAAAAAACTGAGGTGCTTCATATGTAGCAACTGGTATAGCTAAATCTTGTCTAAGTGTAGATTCTAAAGTTGTGAGTTCTGTTTGTGTAGCAAACGCACTATCTGCGGTTTGAAATGCTGTAACAATTTCGCTTAAACTGTCAAGTGCGGCAGGATCTGTGTTTGATATAATATCATTAATTTGATCTTGTAAGTTAGTATCTGCATTTGTTCTATCTGTAATTTCTTGCTGTAATGCAGTGTTAATATTGTTTGTTACTGTGCTATCGCCAACACCAAATCTACCATCGTATGCGGCACCAGTAATGTAAACACTTTTACCTGTAAAACTTTTACCGTCAGGTAAGTTAGTTCCAATAAAATTTAAAACACCAGACTGATAGTCAAAGAACCATTCATCATTGTTGTTGGTTCCTGTAACAAATACTTTGTTAGCAATTACTTCTGCGCCTGCAGCATCTCCGCTTGTATGAATATATACGCTTACTAGATATGTAGATCCAAACTCAGGTGGAATCCAATCTGTAATATCAGTTTTCCAAGTTCTATTGCCTGTAGCAGTAATATCTTCTGTGCATTCTACAGCGGTATATAGTTTTACTACATCAGTATCGGCACTAGGCTTTACAGCGGGTATATCACCAGCTTCTGCCCATACTTTGTCACCACGTAATAAAAGTGGACTAGGAATACTTTCGTTGGGAGCAAGTTTATTTGCATTGGTATCAGTTTTAGTGACACCATAACCAACTTTCTTAAATAGATAGTCTACCTTTTGGGAGTCTGTAATTGCCATTAACTAACATCCTCCACATCAATATTTGTAATTTCTTGACCACTTGAGATAGCAACTCTTACTAACACAACATTGTTTGTTGCATTACTCATGTTTTCACTACCTAGTGTCATAGTATATGTATTATTTAGGCTCGTTCCTGTTGGAACAACGTCTGCACCTGTAAATGCACAACCGTCTGAACCATTGCCTCCATTTCCTGTATCACTGCCAGGAACACCAACACCAGCATACTGCACTGTGCAATCAATCCATCCATTTAGACCGCTTGCGCTATCAATTGCAGTTCCTGGTGCTGCTATCCACAATCCTTCAATGCCTGTTGCCGTAATATCAATGCCAAAATTGGCAACAACCTGCCTTTGAAATGCAAAAGTAAAATACTGTGTTCCAGTATCTGAACTTCTATCAGGTCCTACTGGTAAGTAGCCTGTGCTATAATCTGAAGTATCATGTATAATTTTACCCCATCTTATAGTGGCTTCTTGTGTGCCTGATACTGCTATCGCACCAGTAAAAGGTGTAGCAGTATAGTTTGTAGAACTATTAATTGTTGGAGTATCTGTAGAGTCATTTACAAAGTCTGCAATACGTGTTCCAGACGATGTAATAACCCCATTACCAAGTGATGACTCTACAGGTATGGATAACTCCAAGATACCAAACGGATTGGATGTATGAACTTGCAGTTTTGTAGGAAGCGATTCAAAATTGCTATTGCCATTTACATTATACGCTCTAACTTTGATATCTTCAACAGCAGCTACATTACTATTTGTAATATTTACTGTTTGATCTGCAAAGCTATAGTTCAGCGTGTTTGCGTTTGGAATACCACTGGTTAAGTATGGGGTATCTTCTAACTCAGCATATGTCTTATACTGAGTATTAATTGTTGCACCACTAGTGCTTTCATAGTTGGTGCCGTTTTGTATTTCTAATACACTTGTAGTATCTCTATAGGCTTGTCCTATCCAATCACTGATAGTAATGCCACTAACAGTTATTTCTGGACTACCTGTGTTATAATATGGTATACCACTTATGTATCTATATGTGCCACTGTTGCTTTCTGTCATAGTAGCACTTGATGTGTCTATTGTAGGAACGCTAGTGTTGTCATCACTTACTACTGTTACATAGTTTGTGTTGCCAGTTTCACTGTGTTCAATTCTTTGATCATTTACACCTGTTGTGTATTCGCTAAAAGGTTTTGTAATTTTAGCATCAAATGTTTGATAAAAGTCTGTAGGATATGTAGTGCCGCTGATACTGTCGTTTGCATCACGCTGATCACTAATTACAAGACTATCAAATGTTCCATTTTCGTTTAATGCTGTTGTAAATGCTTTTGATCCATCTGCAGATCCATTTACAATAGCTGTTGCAGTTCCGCTTAATCCATTGTAAACGTTTTGTGCAACTGATGTATCAATTGTGCCACTTACATACCTTCTAGCAGTGTTTGTAGCTAAACTATCTCCAGCACTTAAAGGAGACGTTGCACTGTTATCAGTAAATCCATGTGCAAGTGCAGGACTGTATCCTTGTGCAGAATCTGTTAGCTGAATTGTTTTACTGCTTAGTCCATCTGGTGCGCTAGGCACAGCATGAACTTGAAATGTAAGTGTATCTGTGTCTGTTTGTGTTGTAATGTCAGGTTGTCCTGTTGCTGTCATTACAAGTTGATAATTACCTGGAGCAACTCCAGTAAAGTCGTGCGATACACTGCTTAAATCTGATGTAGCATCGTTTGAACTACCATCATTCCAATCCCAATCAAAAGTATCACCATGCTGTGTTGTGTTGTTAACTGTAACTAATGCACGATTTACACCATTGTAGTCAACACCATCATACACATCATACTGGTTATCACCATTTCTATCACTTACTGTATCTGCGCTACCGTTTATGCTTGCTCTTACATCAGGCTCAACGTGAATTACAAAATCACTGCTAAAGAATGGACTACTTGAATGTTGACTTACAACTTGTAAATTACCTGTGTAGTCTGTTGCTGTGTTATTTCCCGATAATGTATATTTGTGTGTGATAGTATTTCCTGTATCACCTTGTTGTCCAGAGCCAACATTTACAGTTTGTGTATCACCGTCACCAAATGTCCAAATATATTGAATTCCATATTGAGAATAATTACCAATTGTGTTTTCTGTATTATTTGTAAATGTGACTGTCAATCCATTATTAGATTCTTCGTTTATACCTGTTGTTATATCACTGCTTACATCTGGTGTATGTGTATCATAAATTTTAAATGATGTGTCATCATCTAATGGCACAATACCGGGTGTTGCTGTGCTATGGCTATCTAGTGTAAGTGTAACTTGTCTAGTGACTTCTTGTTCTGTGCTTGTAGCAAATGTATGTGGAATTCTTACACCATCTGCTCCGCCTGCTACTGTATCATCTGTAATTACATCATCACTTGAACCATCACCCCACTCCCATGTATACTGAATTGTAGCACCATTTGTATTTGTGGTTGTGTTTTCAAAGTATACTGTATCGCCATCGTCCCATGATGTAATAGCATTACCGCCTGTTAGTGCATCATATGCAACAAAGCTGACCGCTGGGTCAGCAGTAAAGATAGTAATATAATCTTCTCTTAATTTTGAAATAGTAGACCCACTACCATTGCCCTGATTATTAAATGCTGTCACTTCAACATCATAAGGACTTCCTGAGTTGTCAGCATATGTGTGTGTTGGTGTGCTATCAGATGTGGCTGTTGTTACATCACCATCGCCCCAATCAATAGTATATCTATTTGCATTACCTTCTGTGGTAATAGTCAATGTTGTGGTAAGTCCTGCACCACCAACTGTTTGATCAGCTGTAAAGTCAACTGTTCTTACAAATGTATCATTTCGAACATTTTCAATTACTTCATTTAAATCGTCAATTGCTTCTGTGAGAGTTTGTGTTGAATCAAAGCCTTGATATGCTCCATCAGTAAATTGTCCATCTGGTGGTGTTCCTAGTAAAAGGTTTGACTGATTAATAGTCTGACCCATTGCTGCATCTAAAAAAGCCTTTGTTACAAGGTCTTGGGCGTCAACTGGATCAGATGCATTTTTAACAATCTTAGTAGAAACATCTATATTGTCTCCTACACCAGCGTCTAGTTTTAAATCTGAGTCAGATGCAATTTTTCCTGTTGAATGATTTATATTAATTGCCATGAACTACTCCTAGTTTGGAGTATTTGCAATATTTTATATAATTTACGTCACAAGACATTTTACTACTTCCTCTTTGTAACATCCCTCTCGGGTTCTTACTGTTTTACTAGTTTACACTAGCTCGGAAGGTAGAAATTATGTTCCAAGAGCCATTTACAAATAACAGTGTAGCACTGTCTCCTACATTTGTAAATGTAACACTTGCAAAACTATTAGCGTTAGTTGGTGTTACTACAACTGGCGCACTCGGTTGCGCTGTTGTTACAATGATTTTAACATTTCCCTGAGCTTCATCAGCTAGTGCAACTGCTGCATTTGTAGATGCATTAACTTCTATGACTGTGCGAGTAGATGTAAAATCTGTAGTAGATGATTGTGAGATATTTACTGTATTCGCATACAATGCGCTCCAGTAGTTCGTTGTGCTTCCTAAATTGTAAGTATCAGTAGAACTTGGTTCTACGTTACTTGATATATTACTGTTAAGTGTAAGTGTGCCGCCTGTATTGCCTAAACTTATAACATCGCCGTTAACTACTAATGTGCCATTAACAAATAAATCGTTGCTTATAAATGCTCCACCTTTTACAGATAGTGCAGATTCTGGATTATTTACGTCAACGTTATTTAAATCGCTAAAGTTGAGATTACTTTCAATTATCAAGCGATCATTATCTGGTTTTACATGCGTAGACATTGCTTCCTTACTTCCTTTATATAGTTTTATTTATGACAATTCTGTTGCAGTATAATCGTTTAATTTTTTGAATAAATTATACACTTTTTCATGCCATTCTACACCAGGATGAGCATTATCACTGCCTAATTTGTCATTTTCTATACAGTCAACATCTGTGCTATACAAATTTATATTTTTTAACTCACAGAAGCTATTTAACAGTAGTCTATTTTTTTGATAATTGTATTCATCACTATAATCGTTGCTAAGTTCTGCACTTGCTTTGTGCCATCTATATTTTTTTGATCCAGGATCAAATGCTTTGAATTTTAAAAATGTTCCAGTATCGTCTATAACTTCTCTACGATTTTTAAAAGTCCACATTACATAAATTTCTTTAGGGCTATACTTGTTGCAATACTCTATTGCTGTTCTACAAATTTTATCATTGCTAGCACCATTTAATCCACAGTTTGCAACATTCAATAAAAAGCTAAAAGTTTGATCAGCATATACACCTACACCTTCTGTAAAACTACAACCAAATGAAGCAGGCACTCCATTGTCAAATTCAATCAGAGATCTAAAATTATCAGATGTAGGTGGATTCCAATTATCAAAATACATTTTCATATTATACAACTGTTGGATTTATTAGTCAATAAAAAACCTCACCGAAGTGAGGTTTTTAAAAGTGGGTAAAGGATACCACCCTCCAAAGACGCACTGACAAAACTTGGTTCAGCTAGCTGTCGTCTTACCTGCCTGCACCCGCTAAGGCGAACTGCTAAGTTCCTTTGGCATTGCCTTAGTTCCGCTTTGTGAGAACTTATTCGGCCAACCCGTATAACAACGTCTTGTTATGTTTATAATATAACAAAACTAAACCAGGATGTCAACCTTTTTTATACTTTTATTTTAAGATTTTTTTCGCCATTAGCAACTATGTCATGTGTTTTATCTGTTGTCCAGCCTGTAACTTGTAGCATAGGCCGATTATCCCAACCCATATTACATGTAGCATGTGGAATATCACGCCATTCCCAAGTAACACATTCTCCACGTTTCCATTGATGCCAATTGCTGTTACCTAATGCAAACACTTGTCCATGTTTCCAATCATCTAGCATAATTACAAATCTACGCATTAGTTCTGGATTTCTATCTGCTTCAATTTCTGTAAAACTATTTCCACGTTCTTTGCGGCCTGCAAAGTTATCAATATGCCAGTGTAACATTTGTCCAGTTTTTTGATTGTGAAACTTAATTGTATAATCTTCCATACCAAAGTATGCTGCAATGTTTTGAAATACTTCAAAATCTTCTGCTTTTGTGCGTGAAAATACTTCCATTTTTGGATCAGCACCTGCACGGATTAAATCTTGTTCTTCTGCATCAGCAGTATATGTTCTATGATCATCATCTTTGCTTAGTTGGTTACGGCTAGACCACGAACTGTCTAAAACTCTACCTAAACATTGGTTTACTGCATCGTCCCAATCACCTTCAAATGTGCATACATTTTTATAATCTTGTGGACCTTCTTTGAGAGCATCAAAGTGCCATTGTGATTGAGCTTTGGTAAACTCCCAACGACTATCTCCCCAATCTTCATTTTTTTCCATTTATAAACCTTTCTAAATCATTTGGCAATACTGGATTATCCATACGCTCAGGATGCCATATTACTCCCCAAATATTTCTTTCTTTGTGCTTGAATGCTTCAATATCACCTTCTTTTGTAATAGCAATAATCTCAAAACTTTGAGGCAATGATAATATTTTATTTTGATGATGGCTGTTGACTGTGTAAACTTTTTTATCCATTATAACATTATGTTTTACATTATAATGATTATCGCACTCAACATTAATTCCTTCTTCAAGCTGGTTAATGAGAAGAGCTCCATGACAAACACCTAAAACAGGTTTATTTTGTTTGTAACATTCAGTTAGCAAACGTATTTCTGTAACAATACGTGGATGACTTGCATCCCCTCCGGTAAAAATTACAAAATCTAAATCTTTAATTAAATTTGCAAAGTTTTGTTCAGGATTATTTGCTACAGGTAATAACGTATGACCATCTAGTAATTGTTGCCAACCGTGTTCTAGACAATCATACGCAATATCATTGTAATGCAATATGCGTTGTGTTAACCCAATTCTCACTACAATTATTTACCTTACCAACCGTAAGCTTCTTTAACTAGCTCGTCTGAACCTTCTGCTTTCATTGTGTTTTCACATGAAACATTGTATAGGTCTCTTCTCATACCGTCTACAATGTCAAGCACGTGTGCTTGAACTTCTGGTGTAGTTGCGATTTCTTCTAGTTTCATTTCGCCGATAGTTGCGTGGAAGCCTTCGTCTTTTGCAATTTTTGCGTATGATTTTGCAATGAATGAATCTTCAATTGTTTCAGCCATTTGTGACCATACTGCTGATGCACGACCTTCTGCTACCATTTGGTATACTGCTAGAGCTGCGTCATCTGTTGATGCTTCATAAGCGTCTAACAGGTCTGCACCTTTTGCTTGTGGTTTAGCCGCTTCAGCTGCCATAGCTGCTGCAACGTCTAGTTCTTCGCCAGTGATCTTTTCGATACACTCTTTAACCATACGGAAGTGGATTGCTTCATCCATTGCCTGCTTTGATAGGTTTTGTAGTTCGATTGGATCAGCGTCTGCTGGCATTGAAGCTACTTTTGCTGAGATTTCAACCATGTTCATTCTCTCATTAACCATACGACCAGTGAAATGCTCTACTAGAGCTTCAGCTGAATTGTCTTTTGATTCAAAGTATGCTTTCACGTTCATTTTTGAAGCTGTGAAAAGTGCTTCGTTGTCTTTGCGTAGTTGTTCTACGAATTGTTTTCCTGTAGTCATTGTAATATTCTCCATTTTGACTTAATGTAAGTTTACTTTTGTAAACCACGAATAAAACATTTATTTTTTAGGAATAAATGAGTCACACCCTTTAATATAACAACTCTGCTATAATCAGTGTGAATCATCAAAGATGATGTAGCACAACTCTGCGCTACATCATTATTTATCTAAAGTCCGTTAGGAACTATTATATAATGTATTGTAAGCACAACTCCTACAGATGCGGCTAGTCCAATCATCATTTTAAAGAAGTCACGTGTAACAAGTGGAAACACTGTTTTAAACTTGTGCTTGCCTGTCATTGTTGCCATTGCTAGTTCTCTACCGCATAGTAATCCTACAAATACCCATGTTGTTGACATTGGTATGTCGTTTAGCTCTTTAAAGAACCAAAGTATAATCCAATATACTAAATCAATAATTGTAGCACTACGCACATAACGTGTATTGTGTTTTTCAATGACAATGTTTTGGATTTTACCACCGCCTTCACGGAACATAAAATAAAGTCCACCAACAAAGATTAAACTTATCAATGCCATTAGGTCCCATGGTATTTCACGTGGTAAGAATACAGCAATATTAGCCATATCGTGTGACAACCAAGTAAACCACAGAAAGCCTGTTGTTACCCATTGCCCTACACGCCACCATTTCTTGTGTTCTTCTTTTACTGGTTTTGCTTCGTCTAATAATTTACTAACTACAATCCATATTGCATAAGCGGCTACTGCGGCCACTGCATATCCCATCATAGATTTCATAAGCATCTTTTCTAAAACAAATGTAGATGCAAATGCACTCAATACTAAGAAACTTGTTGATACTGGCACACCAATACGTGTCAACAGCAATAATAGTGCTGGTGCCATTGCGTGATACCATTGTATTTCCTGAAAAGGAATTTTGTTTAGACGACCATAACTAATGTCGCCTCCGTTCATATACCATCCATACCAGAGTGTATATAATAAAACCGCTGAAGCAGCGGCCCACATTGTTCTCCAATGAAATTTTTCGTTGTTTGATGCGATCCATGTTCCCAATGTTTGAACTGAATCGTTTGCA